>Ga0228628_1000039_pt1 | contig 88425 bp, 74 predicted proteins | sample 34DmetaG_FD_183172 | JGI IMG/M metagenome (GOLD analysis project Ga0228628, IMG submission 183172) | Seawater microbial communities from Monterey Bay, California, United States - 34D | ecosystem: Environmental > Aquatic > Marine > Coastal | place: USA: California | collected 2016-09-30
GAAATCAGTGCCCGAGATCGCGTGAAATAGATGCCCAGCTTCCCGTGAAATCACTGCCCACGATCAGATGAAATCTGTGCCCACCATCCCGCGAAACACGCATGGGGGGCATCTTGGCTAACGAATTGGATGGCCACAGACCGCGATTTTCTGAGCGAAGGACTGGGGCTTGCGGCACATGAATGGGTTGCAGGATACGTCTATTTGGGTAGCGAAGGTGCGCGCCCACCCGAACGGCCACGTCCCGACATGGCCGCCATAACCACATGGCTCAGCGCATGATCAGCGACGTCACCAAGGCGATTGCTCAGCTTCCGGATCCGCGTTTTCGCAATGTCTTGGTGTTGGGCGTTGGCCTAGCATTGGCTTTGCTGATTGGTTTCAGCTTTCTGTTCATCACAGGCGTGCAGTGGCTCATTGGACCGTCTGTCAGCCTGCCTTGGATCGGTGAAGTGACTTGGCTGGCAGAGGCGGCAGGCTGGGCCTCTGTCCCGGTGGTAATGGTGCTGTCGGTGTTTCTAATGGTGCCCGTTGCCTCGGCCTTTACAGGCATTTTTCTCGAGCGGATCGCAGACGCGGTAGAAGATCGTCATTACCCAGGATTGCCACCAGCCACAGGCGCACCATTGGCCACAGCAATCCGCGACTCGATTGGCTTTTTGGGGCTAATCCTCGGTGTGAACCTGCTGGCGCTGCTGGCTTATCTGTTGTTCGCGCCGCTTGCACCCGTGATATTTTGGGGCGTGAACGGTGTGCTTTTGGGGCGTGAATACGCACAGATGGTAGCCTTGCGGCGTTTGCCTCGGGCGGAGGCGAACGCATTTCGCCGCCGCAATCGGTTTTCCATCTGGGCTTTGGGCGTGGTCATGGCCGTGCCGTTAACGGTGCCCATGCTGAACCTATTGGTTCCAGTGATTGGTGCGGCCGCCTTTACTCACTTGTTCCATAGGGTTGGCCCCCGCCGCCAAAGCGCGTGAACAAGTCAATATCAGCCAGCGTAATGCCCCCGGATAAAATCGTCATCACAAGCGGCAACCACAGTGCGAACGCGATGACGGTCGTCAAGAAAAAGCGCTTGCGCAGTTGTGGGTCGGCTGGCGCGCCAGCATGGGTGCCGGGCACAACGGGCCCATCCTCAGCCTGCGAAGGCTGACGGATGACCAGCACGATCAGCAACGTGATGAACCAGATCACCGCATACAGAACAATTCCGCTGAAAACGCCCATCAGACTTGTTCCAATTCAACTAGAGTTCCTGTGAAGTCCTTGGGATGAAGGAACAAGACAGGCTTCCCGTGCGCCCCGATTTTAGGCTCACCCGAGCCAAGAACACGCGCGCCTGACGCCTGCAACTGGTCGCGCGCTGCGAGGATATCGTCAACTTCGTAGCAAATATGATGAATGCCGCCAGACGGATTTTTATCTAGAAACCCTTGGATGGGGCTGTTTTCGCCCAGCGGATGCAAAAGCTCAATCTTGGTGTTGGGCAGTTCGATAAAAACAACCGTGACCCCGTGATCTGGTTCATCCTGTGGGGAATTCACTTTGGCACCAAGGACATCACGGTACTGGGCGGCCGCCGCCTCAAGATCTGGCACAGCAATAGCAACGTGGTTCAAACGACCGATCATGGGAAACTCCTTATAGCTTTGATCAGGTTATGGCCCCCCAAAGCCCCCTGAACAAGACCCCGCTTGTGCACGCTAGCAAGGATTTCTGGCGCTTGTTTACCGGTTGTTAGGCCTAAAGGCGTTTTCTAGGTTCAAAGGATTCGGAGAAAACCAATGGATGACCTCTCAGACCTAAAACTAAACGTGCCGCGTCCCACCCCTTTGCGGCCCCTACTGGGTGTGACTGTCTTGATCGTCGAAGACAGCCGATTTGCCTCTGAGGCGCTGCGATTATTGTGCCTACGGTCCGGCGCGCGCATCCGACGAGCCGACTCTTTGGCCGCTGCGCGACGGCACCTGACCACATACCGACCGACCGTTGCCATCATTGATCTCGGACTGCCTGATGGATCGGGGCTAGAGCTTATCCGCACTTTGGATCACGCGAACCAACGTCCTCCAATTGTCTTGGCGACCTCTGGCAATCACCGCGAAGAATCGGAATTTGCATCAATTGAGGCCGGAGCGGATGGTTTTTTGCCCAAACCGATCGAAAGCCTTGCGGTCTTTCAGCAAGAAATTCTCAAACATATCCCAGAGGAAGACAGACCAAAGGCCGCGCCCGCAGCCAGTTCGGACACCGTGACACCGGATAGCTTTGCGATGGATGAAGACCTCGCCCATGTAGCCAAGCTAATGGACGATGAGGGTGTGCCCGCCAGTTTTATCTCTGGCTTCCTGAAGGGTGTGGCGCGTACCGGCCACGACGACGATCTGCTACGCGAAGCCGAAGCCTATGAAATGTCGCCCGAAGCCCGAGAGCGTTTGCGCCGCCTCATCGCCAAGCGGCTGGAACACAAGCAAGCCGTGTAAGACGGGTCAAAACGAAAAAAGCGCCCGACATTAAGGCGGACGCTTTTGAATATTCTGTAAGGGGCTGGCTTAGTCTTGCGGAATAACCCGCAGGCCCAGTTCCATCAGCTGATCCGGCAAAGGCTCGGACGGCGCCGACATCATCAAATCCTCGGCCCGCTGGTTCATTGGGAATAGGATGACTTCGCGAATGTTCGCCTCATCCGCCAACAGCATCACGATCCGGTCGATCCCGGCAGCACAACCGCCGTGCGGAGGGGCGCCGTATTGGAACGCGTTAACCATCCCGCCAAACCGTTTGCGCACTTCGTCCGCGCCGTAACCCGCCAGTTCAAACGCTTTGAACATGATCTCAGGCTGGTGGTTCCGGATCGCGCCAGACACCAGTTCGTAGCCGTTACACGCCAGGTCATACTGATAGCCTAAAACGTTCAGCGGATCGTTTTCGAGCGCAGCCATGCCGCCTTGGGGCATGGAGAACGGGTTGTGCGAGAAATCGATCTTGCCGGTTTCTTCGTCCGCCTCGTACATCGGGAAGTCCACGATCCACGCGAATGCAAAGCGATCTTGATCCGTTAGGCCCAGTTCGTCACCGATGGTTGTACGCGCCTTGCCAGCAACGCGTTCAAACGCGCTGGCCTTGCCACCAAGGAAGAACGCTGCATCGCCGACACCCAGACCGAGCTGCTCACGGATAGCTTCCGTACGCTCAGGGCCGATGTTTTTCGCCAAGGGGCCAGCGGCCTCCATGCCTTGGCCCTGATCGCGCCAGAAGATGTAGCCCATGCCGGGCAAACCTTCTTTTTGGGCAAAGGCATTCATCCGATCACAGAATTTGCGCGAGCCACCCGTGGGTGCAGGAATGGCCCGGATTTCGGTACCGTCCTGCTCAAGCAGCTTAGCAAAGATCGCAAAACCGGAACCGCGGAAGTGCTCAGACACGTCCTGCATTTTAATTGGGTTACGCAGGTCAGGCTTGTCGGTGCCGTACCAAAGGGCCGCATCACGATAGCTGATCTGTTCCCAAACTGTGTCGACCTTACGGCCGCCGCCGAATTCCTCAAACACGCCTTGGATGACCGGCTGGATCACATCGAACACGTCCTGCTGTTCCACAAAGGACATCTCAAGGTCGAGTTGGTAGAAGTCCGTTGGCGAACGATCGGCGCGGGGGTCTTCGTCGCGGAAACAGGGCGCAATCTGGAAATACTTGTCGAAGCCCGAGACCATGAGCAGCTGTTTGAATTGCTGCGGAGCCTGTGGCAGGGCATAGAATTTGCCGGGGTGCAGGCGCGAGGGAACCAGAAAATCACGCGCGCCTTCGGGGCTGGAGGCGGTGATGATTGGCGTCTGGTATTCGCGGAAGTTGTCATTCCACATACGCTTGCGGATGGAGGACACAACGTCCGAACGAAGCGTCATGTTGCGCTGCATCTTTTCACGGCGCAGATCAAGGAAGCGGTATTTGAGACGCGTCTCTTCGGGGTATTCTTGGTCACCGAAGACCATGAGTGGCAGCTCGCCCGCGCCGCCCAGAACTTCGACGTCACGGATATAGACTTCGACTTCACCGGTGGGCAGCTTTGGATTGATCAAGCTCGCGTCGCGCGCCTTTACGTTGCCGTCGATCCGAATACAAAACTCAGAACGGAGCTTTTCCACGTCTGAGAATACAGGGCTGTCGGGATCGCACAGAAGCTGTGTCATGCCGTAGTGATCGCGCAAATCGATGAAAAGCACGCCGCCGTGGTCGCGGATACGGTGTACCCAACCAGAGAGGCGGACCGTGTCGCCTTCGTTAGCTTTGGTCAAATCAGCACAAGAATGGGTGCGGTAGGCGTGCATGTCAGGCTCCGTTGGATGTCCGGGTGCGGGGTCGGGCCGATACACCGCGCGCGCGCCCAGATGTCAAGCGGCGTCGGGGTATCTGGGCTCTCGGAAGCCTCCGGCGGGAGGTATTTAGGGAACAAAAAGGAGTAACGTCAAAGAAACACGCATTGAATAGAAAGATGACGCCTGCTGCCTGAAACCGACATTACACCGAGGTACCGATCATCGTGTTATTGGCAGCATGACTTTTCGAACTGGACGGTGTCGGCGCCGTGCCCCCTTAAACCCCTCTTTCAGGAAATGCAGGATAAGGTCGAGATTTGCGACTTTTCTGGGTACATTTTCGCTGCGCCTATCATGGCCCCAGCTGCCATGGTTCGTGCGCCTTTGCTGGGCTAGGTGACGCAGAATTATCGTGGATTTCATGCGCACAAGGCGCTTTGGCACTATCTATGGCCCTGTAAAGAATAGCAGCGCGGCTTTTGACAAATTCTATCCAGCATCATGCGTGGCCGTTCATTGGCTCGGGGTGGTTCAATATAATCAACCACTCACCCATCCGCCTACAAACTGCCAATAACCCATCGTGCGCGACGAGGTCGCAGATGCTCCCCTGTGCGATGGGCATGCAGCCGTTTTGACCCTGCTATACCAACGCCTTACTCGACCTGACTATGTCGTCCACAAATTGAAAGCCTGCGCCAATCAACATCCAGCCCGCCGGTACGAAATAGTGCCAACAGCATAAATACTTCACTTGAGCGGCCCGAGCCGATCAGGCAACCATGTTGCATATGTTTGATCGCGACACACTAGATCGGCTGAAACGCGGGGCTTTGTTCATCTGGACCCTCAACACGCGGCTGGCAGAACATCGCATCGCGCTGATTTCAGCGGGTGTGGCGTTTTATGGGCTGCTCGCATTGTTTCCGGCAATCACGGCAGGCCTCGCCTTGGGTGGGTTGTTGATCGAGCCTGATCAGATTTTAGCGCAAGTAGATCTGTTCACAGACATCATCCCCGAGGACGCGATCAACATCGTGATGAGCCAAGCCACTGCAGTGGCAGGCGGCGATGGGCTGGGGCTAGAGGTCGCGGCATGGGTCGGGCTGGGCGTAGCACTGTATTCCAGCTCGCGCGGGGTTGCAGGACTGATGCAGGGGTTGAACGCCGCGCACGGGACGATCGAGACACGGGGCTTTGTCGCCAAAACCGCCACTCGGCTGGCGCTAACGGTGGCACTGATTCTCGGGGCGGTGCTGGGTCTTTCGGCGACATTATTAGTGCCCGCTGCAGTCGCGCTCTTGGGGCCGGTGATCGAATTCGGCCCCTGGGGCGCGGTCTTGGTATGGGGACTAATGGTGATTGTAATCCTTGCTGGGCTGACCGGGCTTTACCGTTTTGGCCCGACGCAGCCTTTTGCAACACGCGCCTCGCTGCGCGGGGCTGGCGTGGCCTGCGTGCTATGGCTGGCCGGGTCTGCCGTCTTTGCGTTCTATGCTGGCAACTTTGCGTCTTATAACCAAAGCTTTGGCGCGCTTGGGGGCGTGATCGTCCTACTGACTTGGTTTTGGCTGTCGGCGTTTATCATCCTGCTGGGGGCCGAGGTGAACGCACTTTGGAATGCACCTCAATCATCGGTGCAAACACCCCGCCCCGAGCCAAGCCAAGACCAGCCCTAGCCCATCGGCCCGCATACACGCACAGGCTGTTAGCCAAATCGCGCGTTCCCCCCTTGCGTCCATTCCACCCATGCCTATAACGCAGTCAATTTGCCGCCACCGCTGCCTCAACTTCGTCCGGAGAGCCCACTATGCCCAAACGTACCGATATTTCATCCATCATGATCATCGGTGCAGGCCCCATCGTGATTGGGCAGGCCTGCGAGTTTGACTACTCCGGCGCTCAGGCCTGTAAGGCACTCCGCGAAGAAGGCTACCGAGTCATCCTCGTGAACTCGAACCCAGCGACCATCATGACCGACCCCGGCCTTGCGGATGCGACTTACATTGAGCCGATCACGCCCGAAGTTGTCGCCAAGATCATCGAGAAAGAGCGTCCCGACGCGCTACTGCCAACAATGGGCGGGCAGACTGGGCTGAACACCTCGCTCGCGCTGGACGATATGGGCGTACTAGAGAAATTTGGCGTCGAGCTGATTGGCGCCAAGCGCGCAGCCATCGAAATGGCGGAAGATCGCAAATTGTTCCGCGAAGCGATGGACCGTCTCGGCATCGAGAACCCCAAAGCCACCATCGTCGCCGCTCCCAAGAAGGATAACGGCAAGTACGACATCGCCTCTGGCGTGGCAGAGGCCCTCGACGCGCTGGAACATATCGGCCTGCCCGCCATCATTCGTCCTGCCTTTACATTGGGTGGTACTGGCGGCGGCGTGGCCTACAACCGCGCCGATTATGAGGCCATCTGCCGGAGCGGGCTTGAGGCCTCTCCCATGGCGCAAATCCTTGTGGATCAGAGCCTTTTGGGTTGGAAAGAATACGAGATGGAAGTTGTGCGGGATACCGCTGACAACGCGATCATCGTCTGCTCCATCGAAAACGTGGACCCCATGGGCGTGCACACTGGCGACAGTATTACTGTGGCCCCGGCCCTGACGCTGACGGACAAAGAATACCAACTGATGCGCACGCACTCGATCAACGTGCTGCGCGAAATTGGCGTCGAAACTGGTGGTTCCAACGTGCAATGGGCCGTAAACCCAGCCGACGGCCGCATGGTTGTCATCGAAATGAACCCCCGCGTGTCGCGCTCTTCGGCGTTGGCCTCCAAGGCGACGGGTTTTCCCATCGCTAAGATCGCAGCGAAGCTCGCCGTGGGCTACACGTTGGACGAGCTGGATAACGACATCACCAAGGTCACACCGGCCTCGTTCGAGCCGACCATCGATTATGTCGTCACAAAAATCCCCAAGTTCGCGTTCGAAAAATTCCCCGGCTCTGAACCGCTTCTCACGACCGCGATGAAATCCGTGGGTGAGACGATGGCTATTGGCCGCACGATTCACGAATCGATGCAAAAGGCATTGGCCTCGATGGAATCTGGCCTAACCGGTTTTGACGAAATCGATATCGGCACGGACGTTGCGGGCATCAAGCGAGAGCTGTCGCGCCAAACACCTGACCGCATCCGTGTGATCGCTCAAGCGATGCGCGAAGGCCTGTCGAATGACGAAATCCAAGCCGTCACAGCGTTTGACCCATGGTTCCTAGACCGCATCCGTGAAATCGTCGATGCCGAAGCTGAGGTCCGCAAAAATGGCTTGCCTGTCACTGATGCACCTTTGCGGGCGCTCAAAATGATGGGCTTCACCGATGCCCGCCTCGCCAAACTGACCGGCCGGACCGAAGATAACGTCCGCCGCGCGCGCCTTAACCTTGGTGTTACTGCACAGTTCAAACGCATTGATACTTGTGCCGCTGAGTTTGAGGCTCAAACGCCTTACATGTACTCCACCTATGAGACACCTGTCATGGGTGAGCCAGAGTGTGAGGCCCGCCCTAGCGACGCCAAAAAGGTTGTCATCCTCGGCGGTGGTCCGAACCGTATCGGCCAAGGCATTGAGTTCGATTATTGCTGTTGTCACGCCTGTTTCGCGCTGAGCGATCAGGGCTATGAGACGATCATGATCAACTGCAACCCCGAGACAGTCTCGACTGACTACGACACTTCGGATCGTCTGTATTTTGAACCTCTGACGTTTGAACACGTGATGGAAATCCTGCGTGTTGAACAAGACAACGGCACGCTGCACGGTGTGATCGTACAGTTCGGGGGTCAAACCCCGCTGAAACTGGCCAACGCACTGAATGAAGCGGGCATTCCCATTCTGGGCACCACCCCCGACGCCATTGACCTTGCAGAAGACCGTGAGCGTTTCCAAGAGCTTGTGAACCGTCTGGGCCTCAAGCAGCCGCGCAACGCGATCGCGTCCAGTGATGACGAAGCCCGGATCCGCGCCGAAGAGCTTGGCTATCCGCTGGTGATCCGCCCGTCCTATGTTTTGGGTGGCCGCGCGATGGAAATCGTCCGCGATACCGCCCAGCTGGAGCGGTACATTGCAGAGGCTGTGGTTGTCTCTGGTGACAGCCCCGTGCTGCTGGACAGCTATCTATCCGGCGCGATTGAGGTGGATGTTGACGCCCTGTCTGACGGTGAAAACGTCCACGTCGCAGGCATCATGCAGCACATCGAAGAAGCCGGCGTACACTCCGGCGACAGCGCATGTTCGCTGCCCCCACATTCGCTGTCCGCTGACATCCTTGATGAAATTCGCCGCCAAACTGTTGATCTCGCGCTGGCACTTCGCGTTGTCGGTTTGATGAACATCCAGTTCGCAGTCAAAGGCAGCGACATTTACCTGATTGAGGTTAACCCACGGGCATCGCGCACTGTGCCCTTCGTGGCCAAAGCCGTGGACAGTGCGATTGCCTCGATCGCCGCACGCCTCATGGCGGGTGAGCCGCTCTCCAACTTCCCGCTGCGCGCACCCTATGCAGATGACGCGGCAACGGGCGAACACGTTCCCCTGCCCGACCCGATGACATTGGCCGACCCAAACACACCGTGGTTCTCGGTCAAAGAAGCTGTGCTGCCCTTCGCACGCTTCCCCGGTGTTGATACGATTTTGGGTCCAGAAATGCGCTCGACCGGTGAAGTTATGGGCTGGGATCGCTCTTTCCCAAGGGCGTTCCTAAAGGCACAGATGGGCGCGGGCGTTGAGCTTCCCAAGACCGGCACCGTGTTTATGTCGATCAAACCCGAAGACAAAACCGAGCAACTGATTGAAACCGCGCGCGTGCTTGCGGAAAAGGATTTCACGATCCTCGCAACGGATGGCACAGCCAAATTCCTCGCCGACCATGGCATCGCGTCAACCCGCGTGAACAAGGCATATGAAGGCGGACGCACAATCGTTGACGTCATGAAGGACGGCGAAGTCGACTTGGTCATGAACACGACCGAAGGCGCGCAAGCGGTTGAAGACTCACGCTCAATGCGCAACGTCGCCTTGATGGACAAGATCCCCTACTACACCACGCTTGCTGGCAGCCACGCAGCCGCTTTGGCGATCAAAGCGCGGGACGAAGGGGACGTTGGGGTCCGCTCGCTGCAGTAAAGGCGCCGCATTTTTTGATACTTTTGGGCACCCCTTAATGCGCGGGGTGCCCCAGCACACCGCAAGGCACCTAGTGTCAAAATCGCTCTTCCGTAGCGTCTTTGTTGACCTGCCCCTCCCTTTCCTCGCAGTTGATCGAAACACAGGCGGAGGGGTCAAATGCGGTCAGTTTCCATCACCGGACACGGGGTTTTCACGCCCTCTCAAATCATTACGAATGATGAATTGGTCGTTGCCTTCAACGCGTTTGCCGATGCCCAAAATGAGAAGCAAGCAGAGGCAATCGCGGCCGGCAAGATAGAGGCAATCGCACACTCTAGCGCCGACTTCATTACCTCCGCCTCAGGGATCAACCAACGGTATGTTGTTGATAAAAATGGCGTTCTTGACCCAGATCGCATGTTTCCACAGATCGCACCGCGGCCAGACGATGCACCGGGCCAAATGGCCGAAATGGGGATAGACGCTGCACGCACAGCACTCAATATGGCAGGGACTAATCCTGCGGACGTAGACCTTGTAATCTGTGCAGCGTCTAATCACGAACGCGCCTATCCAGCCGTCGCGATCGAGATCCAGCAACTGCTGGGTACCGGGGGCTTTGCATTTGACATGAACGTCGCATGCTCGTCGGCTACGTTCGGGCTGCAAGCTGCGGCAGACATGATAAAATCAGGCAGTGTTTCCAAAGCCTTGGTCATCTGTCCTGAAATCTGCTCCGCACACCTCGAATGGCGCGACCGCGACTGTCACTTCATCTTTGGCGACGTCGCAACTGCGCTCGTGCTTGAGGCCGACGCAACCTCAGGCTTTCGGATCGACAGCACACGCTGCGCGACTGAGTTCTCGAATAACATCCGCAACAACAACGGGTTTCTCCGTCGCGCACACGATCAAATGGAAGATCGGCGGGACATGCAGTTCATGCAAAACGGTCGCAAAGTCTTCAAGGAAGTGCTGCCTTTGGTCTCGGCACACATCAAAGCGCACATGGCTGACGAAGGCGTGCAAGCCTCTGATCTCAAACGGCTTTGGCTGCATCAAGCCAACAAAACGATGAACGACTTCATTGGTAAAAAGGTCCTTGGCCGCACACCTGATCCCAGTGAGCAGCCCAACATCCTTCAGGATTATGCCAACACGTCGTCAGCAGGTTCGATCATCGCATTTTCAAAACACTCAAGCGATATGACCACAGGCGATCGTGGGCTCATTTGTTCATTTGGCGCGGGTTATTCCGTGGGCTCGGTCGTGTTAACCAAGCACTAGATGGCTGCGCGTTAACTTGAATGAAGTGGAGGTAAAAGTCCCTTGAACCTTGCCTCTCGGCCACGGATAAACCCATATGGCCAAGCTCTACTTCAACTATTCCACCATGAATGCCGGCAAATCAACTTTGCTGTTGCAGGCGTCGTATAATTACATTGAACGCGGCATGCAGACCTATCTGCTGACTGCGAACTTTGATGATCGTGCTGGTGATGTCGGCGTGATTGGCTCCCGGATCGGGATTGAGGCAAAGGCTGATATTTATGATCAAGCAACTGATATATTTGAAATAATCCAAGACCGACTCACCCAAGGCCCTTGTGCCTGTGTGCTGGTCGATGAAGCCCAATGGCTAACGCGCGAACAGGTTTGGCAAATTGCACGCGCAGTAGATGATCTGGGCATCCCGGTGATGTGCTACGGACTACGCGTCGACTTTCGCGGGGAATTGTTTCCCGGCTCGGCGGCACTTCTTGCTCTTGCGGACGAAATGCGTGAGGTCCGGACGATTTGCCATTGTGGACGCAAGGCCACGATGGTTATCCGGACCGACGCAGAGGGTCGCGCCCTTACCGAAGGCGCGCAAATTGAGGTCGGCGGCAATGAGCGTTACGTCTCTCTTTGCCGACGACATTTTCGCGAAGCTACAAAGCGTTAGACCGCGTTTAGCACCGGCTTTGCCGAAGCGAACGCCATCACGTTGGCCAATGCCATACGCCCCATATCTTCACGCACTTCCAAAGCAGCGGTGCCCAGATGGGGCAGCAAAACCACGTTATCCATAGCTTTGAGGGCCGCTGGAACCTTTGGTTCAAATTCGTAAACGTCTAAGCCCGCACCAGCGATCTGTTTGGCCTGAAGTGCGGCCACAAGGGCCGCTTCGTCCACCACATCACCCCGTGCAATATTCACAAAAAGTGCATGTGACTGCATCGCAGCAAACATCGCCTCATCCATCAGATGGTGCGTCTCTGCCCCGCCCGGAACTGCCATCACGACAACATCGGCCCGCGCGCACACGTCCTCAACACTCGGGAGTTGCCGCGCACCCTCAACCGGTTTTTTTGAACGATTATAATAGACTACGTCCATGCCAAATCCCGCACGACAGCGATGCGCAATGGCTTGCCCGATCCGGCCCATGCCAATCACTCCCAGCCTTTTGCCACTTAGGTGAAACCCCAGCATCTGGGTAGGGTGCCAGCCGTCCCAGCCGTCGGCGCGCAACATCCGCTCCCCCTCGCCAGCACGACGCGCGGTCATCAGCATCAGGGTTAACGCAATATCCGCTGTCGCATCGGTTACAGCACCCGGCGTGTTCGTCACCTCAATCCCGTGGGCCCGCGCGGCAGCAACATCGATGTGATTATACCCGACACCAAAATTCGCCAACAGTTTACACCGAATGGCATTTGCCGCCTCAAAAACAGCGGCAGAAAACAGATCACCGAGCGTCGGCAAGATGATGTCATAGTCAGCCAAAGCGGCCACACATTCATCGCGCGACATCGGTTGCGTCGTCGTCCGGGTGGTGACATCAAAGCGCGCATCACCCTCAATCTCAGCCATATTTGACTCAGGTAAACGCCGAGAAATAAGCAGTTTCATCAGTACATCCTTCCGCCAATTGGCACGTCTTTGTCGGGGGTTAGCAACACCACCTCTCCGTCCTCATCCGGCACCCCAAGCACTAGAACTTCGGACATGAATTTTCCGATCTGTCGCGGTGGAAAGTTAACGACTGCCATCACTTTGCGGCCCGGCAGATCCTCTGGTGCGTAGTGTTTGGTGATCTGAGCAGAGCTCTTTTTCTCACCGATCTCAGGTCCGAAATCGACCCAGACCTTAATCGCGGGCTTGCGCGCCTCGGGGTAGGGTTCTGCGCGGACAATCTGGCCCACGCGAATATCAACCTTTTGAAAATCGTCAAAGCTGAGGTCGGTCATGCCCTACCCCTTAAGCTCTTTGGAGCGTGAAGTCGCGGCGGACACAGTGCGTGCGATCAGGTTGGGTAATTCTGGCATCAGCACCTCCAACCCAGCCTGGGTCGTCCCGTTAGGCGAGGTCACGTTGATGCGTAACTGTGCGGGGGGCTCGTCCGAGGCGATGGCCAATGCTCCGGCCCCAGCCACGGTGTGGGTCGCGAGTTTAAGAGCCAGTTCCGGATCTAGCCCCTGCGCCACGCCTGCTTCTGCCATAGCCTCGATCAAGTGGAACACATAGGCTGGGCCTGATCCTGACAGCCCCGTCACTGCATCGATTTGATCCTCAGCATCAAGGCGCACTACCTCGCCAACGGCGCGCAAAATGCCCTCGGCCATGTCCAGATCATCCGCAGTTGTGGCAGCATTTCCGACCATCGCACTGATACCCTGCCCAATGGCGGCAGGGGTGTTCGGCATGGCACGCACGATGGCGGCACCGGGGAAATGTTGTGCAAACACGGCAATAGAGGTACCCGCAGCGATAGACAAAAGCAGGGTATTCTCAAGGGATTGCAGCTGAGGCAGCGCCTCACCCATCATCTGCGGCTTCACCGCGATTATGGCAACCGCGGGGGAGCGCGGCAGCGAACCGTTAATGCCAACGCCTTGGGCCTTCAGCCAGTCTGAGGGAGCCGGGTCAATCACATGCACCGCAGCAGGAGAAAGGCCGTCAGCCAGCCAACCAGCCAGCATCGCTGAACCCATCTTGCCACAGCCCAATAGCACAAGGCCGCGCGCGTTTACGTTTGTGAAATCCATCTTAAGCCCCCCTCTTGGGGTGGCAACTTAGGCGCGGCCGTAAGCCTCCGCAATGGCGACTTGCATGGCGTCTTCTGGCTTACGATCCGCCCAGCAAACCAGTTGGAACGCGGGATAAAAACGCTCAGACCCTGTGACAGCGGCCTCGATCATGCGGTTGATCTGATCAGGCGACGCAAACGCCCCGCCTGCCAGCGTCAAACCATAGCGATAGACCATCAACTTATGCGGCTCCCAGTAGGAAAACTGGCCAGTCCAACACATGTCATTGCACAGGTTCAAACATTCATACAGCGCAGGCAGCGACGCCTCTGGCGGCTCCATCTCGAAGGTACAGATCAAACGCAGTGTTTCATCGTATTCGGACCATGCCAGCGTGATCGAATATGTCCGCCACTGCCCTTCGATCGACATCGATATCTGATCGTCTGTTGTGCGATCAAAGTCCCACTCGTGATGCGCAGCAAGTGTCTCAACCACGTCGATAGGGTGAAGCTCATCGGTCTCGTAAAATTGCTCAGACGCGCTCATGGGCTGCACCTCTTTTACCTTGGCCCCTTGCTCAAGGTCACTACAAGGGACGGGGTCGAAATCTAAGGAAAGGGCGGCTTTGCCCTGTCCATACAAAATATGGTGCCCGCCTGGGGGTGAGTCTGTAAAGACTTAATTTGGTGTGTCTTGGGGTTGTCCACAACTATATGCGGTGTGTTGGACAAAATACATGTCTTAGTGGCAAACGATCCACAAGCTAACCCAAACTACCCACAGCCTTGTGATTTCCCTTATTCCGCGCACCTTGCTCAACTGCCTGCATGAGACACACCATCACCGCCACCCTCGTGGCCTGCATACTCACCCTGCCTGCGGCAGCGACACAAATCCCCTTTGATGGCTCTTGGCGTGAGCAAGGGTTTCTGCGTCTTTTTTCAAATGACTATGCTCAACAGGGCAGCGCGTTAGACATAGTATCCGATGGAACAGTCTCGCTTTTATGGCGCGCAGTGCCCGAGGGTCTACGGGATGCAAAGGCTGCAAGTTGGGCTTGGGCGGTGCAACAAAGCGTGCCCCCTACGGACTTGGGCCAAAAGGGCGGCGATGACCGCAACATCGCGCTCTATTTCGTTTATACCACCCAAGAAAACGCCGCGAACATTAACCCAAACCGCGCTGCACGATTATTGCGGGACAAGAACACAACCGCCCTTGTCTACGTCTGGGGCGGCGACAAAACCCGCGGGACTGTCATGCAAAGCCCATATCACCCCGGCCTTCGTACTCTCGTGCGGCGCGGCGCGGGAACGGGTCAACATACCGAAACTGTTGATTTAGCCTCGGACTACCGCGCAGCATTTGGTACGGGCCCCGGCGTTCTGATCGGGGTGGGTGTTACGGCGGATGCGGACGACACCGACACATTTATTCGCGCCCAACTGAGCAATCTAACGTTGAACTAGAGCCGCTAAGGTGCACACTGCGCCCATGACACTTGCTTATACAATGATGCCCGGAAAGGGCGATATGGACCTGCTGCTGGCCCAACTGGCCCAGCGGCTAAGCGCACGCGGCGTGACCTGCGCCGGTGTGGTGCAACGCAACGTAGATTGCGGGCCAGAGCGTAAATGCGACATGGACCTTACGGTGCTGCATTCCGGCGAAGTGCTGCGGATATCGCAGTCTCTTGGGCTTGGCGCACGCGGTTGTCGGCTGGACCCTGCCGCGCTGGAACAGGCCGTGGCCGCCACGTCCCAAGCGCTGGACACCGCGGATCTTTTGCTCGTGAACAAGTTCGGTAAGCATGAGGCGCAGGGCCGTGGGTTTCGCCCCCTGATCGGTGAAGCAATGGCCGCCGATCTGCCCGTTTTATGTGGCCTCAACGGGGCCAATCTGGCCGCGTTTCAAGAGTTCACCGGGGGCCTCGCAGTTGAGGTCGCCCCGGATCTTGACGCCCTTATGGCGTGGGCTGAGGCACAGATTTCGCAACCCGCAAGTTGATCACAAGGCTGGCGATCACGATAGCTGCGCCGATCAACTGAACCCGCATGTCTGATGGCCAGAGGCAGGCAACACCTGCCACTGCCAAGACTGCGCGCCATACCACGCCCAAGCGCGCTTCCATGCAGCCCTGAAGCGCTGCGGCCAGTGCATAAATGCCAACAACCGCAAAGGCGAACACGGTCAACATCGCCCCCCAGTCCCCCGACAACAGCGGCGTGTAGGCGAACAGGACAGGTACGATATAAAGCCCCTTCGCCAGCTTCCACGAAGCCACGCCGGTGGCCATCGCCGGTGCCCGCGCAATGGCCGCCGCGGTAAACGCCGCCAGAGCCACAGGTGGCGTCACGTTGCTGTCTTGGGACAGCCAAAAGATGATCATATGCGCCGACAAGATCGCCGTTACGGCCACATCCTGCGGGACAACCAAGTCGCGCAAAGGTGCCGCCAATTCTAGCGGCAAGCCACCGACCAGCGCGCTTGCAGCCGCAGGATCCATTGGCCCCGCCAATGCCATTATCGCCTCAGGCACGCCGATCATTAGGATCGCCTTTGCCGGGTCCGCCAGCGTCCCGGCGACCAACGCGTCGATCACAAATCGGTCCGAAATCATCCCCGCCAGGGCGGGCGCCGACAGCGTCGCAAGCACGATATAAGCCGCTGTGACGGGCAACCCCATGCCCAAAACCAACGAGGCCAATGCGATCAAGAAAATCGCTATCAGGATGTTCCCCCCCGACCAGCTTGCGATCATCAGGCTGAACGTATTGCCCACACCCGCCGTGGTGATCACGTTCACGACCAAGCCCACCGCGCAGAGCAAAACCGCCGTGAGCACCATATTCTTGGTCCCGAGGATCAAAGCCTCCCACACGGCTTTGGGGCCCATTGGATTTTGCGTAAGCCAGCTGGATGCAATCACCGCGACAATGCCGAAAACCGCCGCATAAGTGGGGGTAAAGCCCGCGACCAACATGCCGATCAGCAATGTAATCGGGATCACAAAACTGGCGCCGCCTTTGCGGAAGGCCGAGCCAAGTGTTTGGCCATCCGACGGCATCGGAGCGAGGTTCATGCGCTTGGCCTCAATCCGGACGAAAAACGCCACGGAGAGGAAATACAATAGCGCCGGAAGTGCCGCGACAGCGACAATCGTCTCGTATGAGATCTGCGTAAAGCTGGCCATTACAAAGGCACCGGCCCCCATGATTGGCGGCATCAACTGCCCGCCCGTGGAGGATGCGGCCTCTACTCCGCCAGCAAACTTGGGCTTAAATCCCGCCTTCTTCATCAGGGGGATGGTGATGACCCCAGTGGACGCCGTATTCGCCACCGCAGAGCCAGAGATCGTGCCCGTAAGCCCCGATGCAATCACCGCGACGATGCCCGGCCCACCCACCAATTTGCCCGCAACCGCACGCGCAAGGTCGATCACGAACTCGCCCGCGCCAGACCGCAGCAAGAACGCGCCAAAAATGATGAACAAGAAAACATAAGTAGAGGATATGCGCGCGATCGTCCCGAACATCGCGTCATCCCCATAGATGGAGCGGAACGCGACGGTTTCCCAGCTAAGGCCGGGGAACGAAAAGACGCCTCCAATGAGCGAGCCCCACCAACCGACATAGGTCAGTGCAAGGACGATCAGCGTGGGGATAATCATCCCTGTCAGACGGCGCGTCAGCTCAACCGCGCCTGCGACACAGATGCCAATCGCGATCCAGTCGAGTGTAATCAGCTTCACCCCGCGATCGTAAATCGCATTCTCCGCGAGGGATAAATAAATAGCGGAGGCGGCGATCAGAACCCCAAAAAGAATATCCAGAGCGCGAACCGCCGGGTTGGTCGCAAGTGGATACAATAGACAGGCCAAGAACCCAAAGCCCGCATAGTGAAAGGCGTTGCGTTGCAGTTCCGAGATAAAGGGATCAAGCGCCACATACAGATGCATCAACGCGATGCCCGCGCACAGCACCCCCAAAAGCACACCCGCAAGGCCGGTATATTCCCGTGTCAAACCGCCCTCTTCGCGGTCCACTGGTGTTGCGTCAGCCATCGTATCCCCTCCCCGGAATAGAAGAAGGGCCAGCGGTTTGTTCCGCTGGCCCTAAGGTCGTTTTACTGCGCGATCAGGCGCGCGGGGATTTCGATCCCGACTTCTTCATAGTAACGCTGCGCACCGGGGTGCAGCGGCACTGGCAGGCCTGCAATGGCGGAGTCAATTGCCATGGCTTTGGTCGCGGGGTGGATCGCCTGCAAGAAGGGCAGGTTTTCATACATGGTTTTGGTGATCATGTAGACGTGCTCTTCGGGCAGGTCGGCGTGCGTGGCCAAGAAGTTAGGCTGCGCCATCGTCTGGATATCCTCGGTCTGACCGGGGTAAGTGCCAGCCGCGATGGTGTAGGGCGTCCAAAGTTCACGACCGCCGTCTGCGGCTGCAAGTTCCTCGGGTGTCACGTTCAGGAATTTCACGCTGTCACCTGCTGCAGCCAACAATTGGCTAACGGCACCAGTTGGGACACCTGCGGGTGTCGAAATGCCTTTGACCTGACCGTTCTGCAGCGCCTCAGCCGAGGGGCCATAACCTGCGTACACCAGATCGAACGCTTCGTTGATGTCGATGCCTAAGCCAGCCATCAGAGCGGCGTTGGAACCGATTGTCCCGGAGTTTTGACGCCCCAGAGCCATGGATGCACCTGTCAGTTTGGTCACATCCGACAGCGTGCCAGTTTCGGCGGCATCAGCGGCGATGATGAATTGCTCAACGTTCTGCCACAGCATCGAAACTGAGCGCAGGTGCTCTTGGGGGCCGACTTCTGCCAGCGGGCCCGTGCCCGTCGCAGCGTAGTACCCAAACAGACCCTGCAAAATGCCGAACTGTGCTTCGCCTTCGCGGATCAGACGAACGTTTTCGCCCGAACCTGCCGACGAAATCGCGGACATGCCGATTTTTTGTTTTGGCTGCAGCTTGACCTTGACCAGCGTGGAAAGGGCCACGCCGACGGGATAATAGGTGCCACCGGTGGAGGCCGTCGACAGCACATAATTGGCTTCTTCGGCTTTTGCTGTTCCCATGGCACCAACGGCCAAGACAGCCGCCGCGAAGGCCGCTTTCGTAAACATCTTCATCAGATCTCTCCCATTTTTGCCCCACCCTCGTCGTGGGGGTCCCGAGAATGTAAACGTTCTGACAAGAATTCCCACCACATACCGACCGTGGCTGGCATTTTTTCGGCTCGCTGCGGCGGGCATTTGGCGCTAGGGACGCAGGATGGGCAACTTTGAAATCTTTGCGACGACCACACCTGGGCTAGAACACACTTTGTGCACCGAAGTGGTCGAATTGGGCTATGATGGAGCGCAGGTCGTTCCGGGCGGTGTCACATTTGAGGGCGGCTGGCCCGATGTGTGGCGGGCAAACCTGTGGCTGCGCAGCGCGGGCCGGGTTTTGGCCCGTGTGGGCAGCTTTCGGGCGTTCCACCTTGCGCAGCTGGACAAGCGTGCACGCAAATTCGACTGGGCGGCCTTTTTGCGCACTGATGTACCCGTGCGGGTCGAAGTGACCTGCCGCAAGTCCAAAATCTATCACGACAACGCCGCACGACAGCGCGTGGAACGCGCCCTAACCGAAAGCGCGGGCGTCACCCTGTCGGCTGAGGCTGAGGTCGTGCTCAAGGTTCGCATTTTCGATGACTTATGCACTATCAGCATCGATACTTCTGGCGAAAGTCTACACAAACGCGGGCACAAGGCGGGCGTGGGCAAGGCCCCTATGCGCGAAAACATGGCGGCGGCCTTTTTGTGGCAATGCGGGTTTACGGGCCATGAAGCCGTGGTGGACCCCATGTGCGGCTCTGGCACTTTTGTGATTGAGGCGGCGGAAATTGCCGCGGGCATCGCGCCAGGACGGTCGCGCAGCTTTGCTTTTGAACAACTTGCCACCTTTGACGCAGATGCATGGACCGCGATGCGCGCCAAGGCCCAAGGCCACCAGACCAAGGCCGCTACGCAATTCCACGGCTCCGACCGGGATGCAGGCGCAATCAAGATGGCCACGGACAATGCCGCGCGCGCAGGCGTCGCCGTGACATTCACGCGCGCCGCCGCTAGCGACCTGACCCCACCATCCGATACCGCGCCCGGGCTTGTCATCGTCAATCCGCCCTATGGCGCGCGCATCGGCGAACGCAAACTGCTATTCTCTCTCTACGGGGCCCTCGGCAAAACCCTGCTAGAACGATTTAGCGGGTGGCGGGTTGGCATTATCACCTCCGACGGTGGGCTGGCCAAGGCCACTGGCCTGCCGCTCTTGCCGACAGAGGGACCCATCGCGCATGGCGGCCTAAAGGTGCAGTTGTACCGCACCGATCCCCTGCCCTGACGCTTTCGCCGCAGGCAGCGGGCCTTGGCAAATTGTGGGTTTTGTTCCTATCTGAGAAGAGAGGAGCATCTATGTCCCGCACTATCACATTTTCAATTACCGGCCTGCATTGCGCGTCTTGCGTTGGCCGCGCCGAGGCTGCGTTGTCGGCAGTTCCGGGCGTGACATCGGCGCAAGTAAACCTCGCCTCGGAAACTGCGCAGATGCAGGTAGCGGACGACGATACATTCCTAGCCGCCCGCGCGGCCCTCGAAACGGCAGGCTATCCGGCGGCCACATCACAGGCGGACCTTACGATCACTGGGCTACATTGCGCGTCATGCGTCGGTCGGGCCGAAAGCGCATTGCGCGCGGTTCCCGGCGTCACGCAGGCCAGCGTTAACCTTGCATCCGAGACAGCAAAGATCACCTACGTTGAGGGTGTCACGACACCTGCCCAACTGGCCCAAGCGGTGACGGATGCTGGATACACCGCCCATGTCACCAACAGCGCGATCCCGCGGGTCGATAGAAAAGCCGCCGAAAGTACCGCACTGCAACGCGCGGCATTGATCGCCGGTATTTTGACCCTGCCGGTGTTGATCCTCGAAATGGGCAGTCACTTATCGCCTGCCTTCCACCACTGGATACAAATGACCATCAGCATGCGCACCAGTTGGCTCATCCAATTCGCACTGGCGACAGTCGTTTTGGCAGGCCCCGGTGCAGTGTTCTTTCGGCTTGGGGTGCCCAGCCTGCTGCGCGGCGCGCCCGAGATGAACGCGCTTGTCGCATTGGGCACTGCATCGGCATGGGGGTTTTCAACGGTGGCTCTGTTTGCGCCGAACATCCTGCCCGAGGGTACGCAGGCCATCTACTTTGAAGCGGCTGCCGTGATCTGCACCCTAATCCTGCTCGGCCGCGCACTAGAGGCCCGTGCTAAGGGCCGCACGGGGGCCGCCATCACCCGGTTGATCGGACTGCGCCCAGCAACCGCCCGGGTCGAGACCGATGCAGGCCCCGTCGAACGCCCCCTTGCGGACGTCATTGTTGGCGACCGCTTGCACATTCGCCCCGGCGAACGCGTGCCCGTAGACGGCACCGTTGTGTCGGGTGACAGCTTTGTCGATCAAAGCATGATTTCGGGCGAGCCCGTGCCTATTCACGCAACCCCCGGCACGCAGGTCATCGGCGGCACGGTCAACGGGACTGGAGCCTTGGTAATGGAAGCCCGCGCCGTCGGGCGCGACACCGTCTTGGCGCAAGTGATCGACATGGTCCAAACCGCCCAAGGCGCAAAGCTACCGGTCCAGGCCTTGGTGGACCGGGTCACTGGGGTATTCGTGCCCGTTGTGATGGGGTTGGCGGCAATTACGATAGGAATTTGGTTGATATTCGGCCCGGATCCCGCGCTGGGGCTGGCACTGGTGTCGGGCGTATCCGTCCTGATTATTGCCTGCCCCTGCGCCATGGGCCTTGCGACACCGACGTCCATCATGGTTGGCTCGGGCCGCGCCGCAGATCTGGGGGTGTTATTTCGCAAGGGCGAGGCATTGCAGCGCCTTGAGAAAATTTCAACGATTGCCTTCGACAAAACGGGCACGCTGACAGAGGGCCGCCCGGAGTTGACCACACTCACTCTGCGCGAAGGGCTAGACCGAGACACCGTCTTGGCCCAAATCGCTGCCGTAGAAAGCCAGTCCGAGCACCCCATCGCGCAGGCGATTTGTCGCGCGGCTGATGGCTTGCCCCTGCTCAAGGCAACCAAATTCAGCGCCACCCCAGGTATGGGTGCAAGCGCCCTTGTTGACGGCAAAACGATCCAAGTAGGTGCCGCGCGATTTATGGCCCAGCTGGGCGTGACGCTAGATCTAGACGGGCCTTTCAGTCCGGCAGAGACGCCCCTTTATGCGGCGATTGATGGCCACTTGGTGGCGGCTATCGGCGTGTCAGACCGCATCAAAGACAGCACACCCGCCGCAATCGCATCATTGCGGGAGATGGGGCTAAGAGTTGCGATGATTACGGGCGACGCGGCTTCTACCGCCGATGCGGTGGCCGCGAAGCTTGGAATTGATATCGTGGTGTCAGACTGTCTGCCCGCGGACAAGACGGCCGCTCTTGAGCGGTTGCGCGCGGACGGCCCGTTGGCTTTTGTCGGCGATGGGATCAATGATGCGCCCGCGCTGGCTTTGGCGGACGTGGGCCTTGCGATCGGAACCGGGACCGATATCGCGATGGAGGCAGCGGATGTGGTTTTGATGTCCGGGGATTTGGGCGGAGTTGCGCGCGCCGTGGCCATAAGTCGAGCGACAATGCGTAATATCCGACAAAACCTTTTCTGGGCATTCGCCTACAACACTGCCTTGATCCCGGTCGCAATGGGCGCGCTCTACCCCGTTTGGGGTGTGATGCTGTCGCCCATGCTTGCCGGCGGAGCGATGGCGTTAAGCTCTGTCTTTGTGGTGACCAACGCGCTGAGACTGCGCCGGGCGTAAAGGGGCGCTGCCCCCGCCGCTGACGCGCCTCCCCCGGGATATTCGGGAACCAAAGAGTGTTTTGAACCTATCTAGGGTCGGGCTTTTTGAAGGTAATCCTCCATTGCTGGGCGGTAGAACTCCAGTTCGTCAGAGACAGCTTTGAACCCGTGCAAGCGCGTTTGGTAGGCGCGTACAGCGGTGGGCCATTCGACGGGCACGCCAAGCGCGGTTTCCATCGCATCGATCCATGCGAACGTGATAGCGAAGCCTGTATCACAGAGCCACAATTGATCTGTTGGCAACTGGGAATGGCTGAGTAAAAGTTCGAGGGCCTTGAGGCTTTGGCTCAGCGCGGCGCCACAGGTTCGGACCGCATCCATGTCGCGTGTAGCATGGGCGACCTGTGGGAAGAGTGCCCGTACGTTGGGTTCGAGGCGCGTGTCGTGCAGCCGCCCAAATTCGCGGGCCTTAGCTCGCTGGCGCAGATCAGCAGGAAGCATCGGGACATCTGGGAAGGCTTCGTTGAGGTATTCGGCAATGGCCTCACTGTCGGCGAGCATAAAGCCATCATGCACCATGGCGGGGATATTGCCGGAAGGCACGATGGCTTTGTATTCCGCCGAACCATAACCGCCGGGTGGGGGCAGTTCTTTCCACGCGAGGCCCTTGTGGCGCAGTGTGACCCGCAGCTTGGCAGTGTAGGTCGAAACGGGGACATTGTAGATAATGAGCATAGAGCCTCCGAACAGGTGCTTGGGCAGAATTAGCACGGTTTTGCCCGCGTCCCAGTATGAGAAAAATGTAGCGATTGCAGGCCGTGCATTTGTGGTCAATTGCATAAAAAAGACCGCCCCAAAGGACGGCCTTTTCTAAGATTGGTCGAGAATTATTCAGCCAAAAGCTGCCATTTCACACCCAGTTCGTCAAAGAACCCCTGCTCTTGCTTGAGCGTGATCCATGTGTTGACGTAGTTGATCCAGACCTGATCAGCCTGTGGCATCAGCATCGCGATGGGGGTTGGCGCGCGCCCCTGGGACACGGGCACAATCATCAACTGGTCGTACTGTGCGACCAGTTTGTTGGCCTCTACGTTAGAGGTGATGTTGGCATCTGCGCGACCGGCAAGAACTTCTTGGAAGTCACGGGCGGGGGCTTCGACGATCCGGTGCTCGGCGTTCGGAAAGAACGCTTTGACCTGTTGCTCTTGCGTGGTGCCCAAGGTCGCGGCGACTTTGACGTCTGCCTGATTGAGATCTTCCCACTCAGAAAAACGACCTGCGTTTTCCTTGAGCGTCAGTGGCACCGTCGCAAGTGAGAAATAGCTGCTTGAGTAGCCTGCGGCCTTTGCGCGGGCCGGCGATACGGACGCGGAGCCTGTGATGTGGTATTGACCAGCAGTCACACCTGCGACCAGCGTTTTCCAGTCTGTGGGGACGAATTCGATCTCGACACCCAAATCGGCGGCGAGTTGTGTCATCACGTCGATATCGTAGCCAGTGTAGCTATTTGTGGCTACGTCGCGCATGGTCATCGGGTTCCAGTCACCCGTTGTGCCGACCTTTAGCACGCCCTCCGACAGGATTTCCTGCAAGACGGATTGTGCGTGCGCGGCCACGGTGCTCGCGGCCAGTGCGACAATCGTCGCGGTGGTTTTGAAAAAAGTCATCGGGATACCTTCCTGTTTGATGATTGGGACATAGTTTGCCACTCAAGGAAAGAAATGCCCAGTGGTGTCTAATTTTTATGACACTATAGTTTATAAAAATCTGACACGAGCCAGAAAGACCCTCCATGCCCGATGCCGCACAGGCGCCCCTCATTTCGATGCAGGGCGTTTCCAAGTTTTTTGATGATTTTCAAGCGCTCAAGGACGTTTCTCTTTCCGTTAAGGAAGGTGAGCGTGTTGTGGTGTGTGGTCCCTCCGGGTCCGGCAAATCGACCTTGATCCGCTGCATCAACCGCCTTGAGGCCCATGAAACCGGCGATATCGTGGTGGATGGTGTCACGCTAAGCGACAAAACACTTGATCACATTCGCGGCACCGTTGGGATGGTGTTTCAACAGTTCAACCTGTTTCCGCATCTGACTGTGCTTGAAAACCTCACGCTGGGGCCGCGGCGCGCCTTGGGCCTAAGCGAGGAAGAAGCCGAGGCCCGCGCGATGCTATACCTAGAGCGTGTGCGCATCCCCGATCAGGCTAACAAGCTGCCGCGCCAACTGTCTGGCGGCCAACAGCAACGCGTGGCCATCGCTCGGTCCCTGTGCATGGAGCCTCGCATTCTACTATTCGATGAGCCGACCTCAGCCCTTGATCCCGAAATGATCGCCGAAGTCTTGGATGTAATGGTCGAACTGGCGCGGTCCGGTATGACGATGATCGTGGTCACGCACGAAATGGGCTTTGCGCGCAAAGTCGCGGACACCATGGTGTTCATGGACAAAGGCGAAATCGTCGAAGTCGGCCCCCCCCGAGCAAGTGTTCAAAGCGCCCAAATCAGAGCGTTTCGCCACTTTTCTCAATCAAATCCTCAATCATTAGGGGCGCGTCATGAACCGTATTTTCCTTCTCGTTCCCCTGCTGCTGTTAACGGGATGCGGCGGCGCCAACTGGGGCTGGTACATTATCGATCCGACCACGACGACCGGTTGGAACAACCTCAAATTCTTGGCCTCCGGTGCGTATTGGACCATTGCCCTTTCGCTGACGGCGATCTGTTTTTCCGTGGTAATCGGGCTGTTGATCGCCCTGCCGGGCCTGTCGAAACACCGGGGCTGGCGCGGGGTCAACCGCACCTATGTTGAGCTGGTCCGTGCCGTCCCGATCCTCGTCCTCATCCTATGGGTTTGGTACGGGCTGCCTGTCGTGTCGGGCATTAACCTGACGATTTTTTGGGCCGGTGTCCTCGCCCTCGCGCTATCGGACAGCGCGTTTCAGGCCGAGATTTTTCGCGCAGGCATCCAGTCAGTTGCGCGCGGCCAGTATGAGGCGGCGCAGTCCATCTCGCTCAACTACCGCGATACGATGCGCTATGTGATCCTACCCCAAGCCATCCGCCGCATCCTGCCCGCCTTGGGCAATCAATTCGTCTATATGATCAAAATGTCGTCGCTTGTGTCGGTCATTGGCATGCAGGAACTGACCCGCAAGGCGAATGAGTTGTCCGTAAGCGTTTATCGACCGCTCGAAATTTACACGATCCTTGTGGTGGAATATTTGATTTTGATCCTTATCGTTTCTGCGGGTGTCCGCTGGCTGGAGCGTAAAATGCAAGCAGCCGAGCAATGAAGAACCGTCGCGAATACGACCTAACCGAGGGCCCAATGTCGGGCCACTTTTGGCGATTGGCCGTGCCTGCGGCCATGGGGATGCTGTTTGCCACGCTTTATAACGTGGTCGATGTGTTTTACGCAGGGATGCTCTCGACCGAAGCGCAGGCCGGGTTGGCCATCGGGTTCCAAGCGTTTTTCGTCTTTATGGCCATCGGCTTTGGCCTCAGCTCCGCCATGAGCGCGCTTGTCTCAAACGCGAAAGGCGCCAAGAACACAGACGACGCCCGCGCCATCGCCGCCCAAGGGATCACCTATGGCGTTATCGCCACAGCAATCCTGATGGGTGTGGCGTATTTCGTAGGCCCCGCCCTGATCACGGTCGTGTCCGAGCCGGGCGGCTACCGCGATGCGGCGATGGGCTATTTTTACGTCCTGATCTTTTCGCTGCCGGGGTTTTTCATGTCCTATGGGGCGAACGGCATTCTTCAGGCGCATGGCGACACCGTTTCGATGCAGCGCGCATTGATGGTCGCCTTCGTGGCCAACATCGTGCTCAACCCGCTTTTGATGTTTACGCTGGGCTTTGGCTTTAACGGGATCGCGATTGCAACCGTGCTTAGCCAAACCGGTGTGATGGTCTGGATCCTTTACCGCGTGTCACAGCTTGAGATTTTCGAAGGCATCACCCGCGCGGCTTTTGCCCCTGATATGTCCCGTTTCCGCGCCATCACATCGCAGCTCTTGCCGTCCTCTACCGCTATGATGGTAATGTTCGTCTCAGGCTTCGTGGTGCAATTCGCACTCAAGGGTTTTGGTGAAAGCGCAATTGCAGCCTACGGCGTGGGCCTCCGGATTGAGCAGATCTTGCTTTTGCCTGTTCTCGGGATGACCGGCGCGCTCTTGCCCATCGCGGGGCAGAACTTTGGTGGCGGGCACCACGACCGCGTCCGCGACGCGTTGTTCTATTGCTGGAAGCTCGGCTTTGCGATGACTGTCATCGCGACCCCAACTCTGTGGTTTGGCGGGGCTTACTTTGTGTCGCTTTTCTCGGACGACCCAGAGGTGATCGCGGTCGGCGCAAGCTATCTCAAGGTCGATGCCATTCTCTTCCCGATCTACATGATGCTGTTTTCCATCAACTCGATCCTTCAGGCACTTAAGCAACCCGTCTACACCCTGTGGATCAGCCTCTACCGTCAAGGGTTCGGCGTGGCGGCTTTCATCTGGCTGTTCGTGGGGGCCATGGGCTTTGACGTTTGGGGCGTTTGGTTCGGCATCGCGACGGCCGTGGCCTCGGGCTGGGTCATCGCGTTGATCGTGGTGCAACGGGTCGCGACACGGCACATGGGTGGGTTGTTCGGCGTGGCTGCGCGCGCCTAGTTCAGGGCCGCGACCCGAACAACCTGTGCAATATCGTGCAACTGCGCGGCCAATGGGCTGGACCTGCGCCACACCATCCCAACGGTTCGGGTTGGTGGCTGCGCGCCAGAAAAGACCGTGACATCCACCTGCGTTGACCGGGTTTCCAGCCGCACCGCCATTTCCGGCAATAGCGTAACGCCAATGCCCGCATCGACCATTTGCACCAGCGTCGACAGCGATGAGGCATCCAGCGCCTCACGCCCCACACCGCTCAGGCCACAAAACTCAAGCGCTTGGTCGCGAAAACAATGCCCCTCTTCCAACAGCAGCAGGCGCATTTCGGCCATCGCCTGGGCGTCCGGTACGGGGCGGCCAGCCTCTGCCCCTGGGCGCACAAGGACAAAGGGTTCGTCGAACAATGCGACCTCTGTCAGCCCCGGCTCAGACACCGGCAGGGCGACAATCGCCGCCTCTAGCAACCCAGCCTCAACATCCGCCAACAGTCGGTGCGTTTGTGTTTCACGCACATGCAGGTCCAGCCCCGCATGACTGCGGCCCAGCGCGGTCATCACCTGCGGCAACAGATAGGGCGCAATGGTGGGAATCACGCCCAGCCGCAAACGCCCCATAAGCTGGTCTTGGGCGGCGCGGGCCATCTCGCCCATGTCTTCGACCTGTGCAAGCACCTCGCGGGCTTTGGCCACAAACCGTGCCCCAAATTCCGTCAGCCGCACTTGCCGCCCGCCGCGTTCCACAAGCGCAAGGCCAAGGCTGTCCTCCAATTCTTTGATCTGCATAGACAGCGCGGGCTGTGACACAGCACAGATCGAAGCCGCACGGCCAAAATGCCCCTGTGCAGCGAGGGCATCCAAATAGCGAAGCTGTTTGAGCGTCAAGTTAATCATCAGAAATTCTTATCACTATTATCAGATAAAACAAGTTCCCCTGATTTACCTCAGATGTTAGAATAATTCCAAGACGGCTTGATTGCTGCTTAGACGCCGTCACCTTTAACCAACAGATTTGGAGAGTTTCCATGGATGGAGCCCCCGTAGACAGCGCTGGCAAATGCCCGGTGATGCACAACACAAGCGCCACAGGTTCGACCGCGAACCAGCATTGGTGGCCAAACCAGTTGAACCTCAAGGTTCTGCACCAACAAGGCAAAACGCCCGACCCCATGGGCGCCGATTTTAACTACGCTGAAGCATTCAAATCGCTTGATCTGGATGCGGTTCGCGCCGACCTGCACGCGCTGATGACCGACAGCCAAGACTGGTGGCCCGCAGACTACGGCCACTACGGCCCGTTCTTCATCCGGATGGCGTGGCACTCTGCCGGGACCTACCGCGTGGGCGATGGTCGCGGTGGCGCGGGCGCAGGCAACTTGCGGTTCGCACCGTTGAACTCGTGGCCCGACAACGGCAACCTCGACAAAGCCCGCCGCCTTTTGTGGCCGATCAAGCAAAAGTACGGCGCAAGCCTCAGCTGGGCCGACCTGATGATCCTGACAGGCAACGTAGCACTCGAATCCATGGGCTTTGAAACCTTTGGTTTCGCTGGTGGTCGCGCTGATATTTGGGAGCCCGAGGAAGACATCTATTGGGGCCCCGAGACCGAATGGCTGGGCGACGACACAGAGCGTTATAACGACCCGCGTGAACTGATTGGTGCCCTAGGTGCCGTGCAAATGGGCCTGATCTATGTGAACCCCGAAGGCCCTATGGGTAACCCAGACCCACAGGCATCGGCCCACGACGTGCGCGAAACCTTCCTGAAAATGGCGATGAACGACGAAGAAACCGTTGCTTTGGTTGCCGGTGGTCACACCTTTGGCAAGGCACACGGCGCTGCTGATCCAGGCCAGTATGTCGGCCCCGAGCCTGAGGGCGCACCACTGGAAGCCATGGCAACCGGTTGGTCGAACTCCTACGAGAGCGGCAAAGGCGTGCACACCATTACCTCCGGCATCGAGGGTGCATGGACGCGTAACCCAATCGTGTGGGACAACGACTACTTTGACATTCTGCTCGGCTATGAGTGGACGCTGTCGTCCTCACCCGCGGGTGCACACCAGTGGATCCCAACCGACCCAGCTGCCGGCGACATCGTGCCCGACGCACACGACGCAGCACAGCGTCACGCGCCGATCATGACCACCGCCGACTTGGCCTTGCGCACCGACCCCGCCTACCGCGAAATCTCGGAGCGTTTCCACAAGGACCCAGCCGCCTTTGCGGACGCCTTTGCCCGCGCATGGTACAAGCTGACCCACCGCGACATGGGCCCCTATGAGTGTGGCCTTGGCCCCCTTGTGCCCGCAGAGCCGCAGCCATGGCAGGACCCGGTTCCCGCTGTCACGCACCCCTTGGTGTCGGACGCAGACGTCGCAGACCTCAAGGCAGCACTGCTCGAATCCGGCCTTAGCGTGCAGGAAATGACCCGTGTGGCATGGGCTTCGGCCTCGACCTTCCGCGGTTCCGACAAACGTGGTGGGGCCAATGGCGCACGCATCCGTTTGGCCCCTGCCAAGGACTGGGAAGTCAACAACCCCGCCGAATTGTCCAAGGTCTTGGACGTTCTCGAAGGGATCAAAGCGGACTTTGACGCCAAGGGCGACACCAAAGTATCCATGGCTGATCTGATCGTGCTGGCCGGTTCCGCCGCAGTGGAAAAAGCCGCCAAGGACGCAGGTCACGACGTCACGGTGCCCTTCACACCGGGCCGCACCGACGCCACCCAAGAGATGACGGACACGCACAGCTACGGCTGGCTTGAGCCGCGCTCGGACGCGATGCGCAACTACGTCGCCGCCAGCCAGACCCGCGCCCCTGCGGAACTGATGGTGGACCGTGCACAACTGCTGGGTCTGAACGCGCCCGAGCTGACCGCACTGGTCGGCGGCATGCGTGCGATTGGTGCCAACTACGACGGCTCTGATCATGGTGTGTTCACCGCCCGCAAAGGACAGCTGACGAACGACTACTTCGTCAACGTCCTCGATATGGGCACCGAGTGGACCAAAACCGGCGATACCGCCTATGCCGGCAAAGATCGCGCAACAGGTGCTGCCAAATGGACCGGCACCGCCGTCGATCTGGTCTTTGGTTCCAACTCGCAACTGCGGGCTGTGGCCGAAGTATACGGCGCCAGTGATGGTGAGCCCAAGCTGGTCGCAGACTTTGTCGCCGCATGGACCAAGGTCATGAACGCGGATCGTTTCGACCTGGTATAAGCGCACCGCATACCACGCTTTTGGGCCGTCCCTTCAGGGGGCGGCCCTTTTTCTTAGCTTTTCTGTCAGGCAGCATCGGGGTATCAACCCCAGAACCCAATTTGACGGAGCTCGCCTTGGCCGCTTTCCTATCCGGACGCTTCTTTGTCATCACCGCAAGTGTGATCGCGCTTTTGTGCCTGTTGCCGCACGTGGCGGTTTTGCTCGCGGCATTCTCCGGTTCATTCGACACGCTAGAACAACTGAGCAATACGGTGCTGGGCCGGTACGCATCCGCAACCTTGATACTGGTCATCTGCGTGGCCTTTGGCACGGCCTGCTTGGGCGCGGGGGCGGCGTGGCTGGTCACGATGACCGACTTCCCTGGACGCCGTTTATGCGAAATCGCACTGGTGATCCCGCTTGCCTTTCCGGCCTATGTGCTCGCCTACGCCTATACGCATATCCTCGATCACCCGGGCATCGTGCAAACCACTTTGCGGGCCATGTTCGGCTGGGGGCCGCGGGATTATTGGTTCCCCGAAATCCGCTCTATCGGGGGGGCGGCACTCATGCTGACGCTGGTGCTGTATCCATATGTCTACCTTTTGGCGCGCGCCTCGTTCATGGGCCAAAGCGCCACGACATTCCACGCGGCCCGCGCACTGGGGCGCACACCTACGGGCGCGTTCTTCTCAGTCTGTTTGCCGCTTGCCCGGCCCGCCATTGCGGCGGGGGTCATGCTTGCCACAATGGAAACCATCGCGGACTTTGGCACCGTCGCCTATTTTGGCGTCCAGACCTTTGCCACCGGTATCTATACCAGTTGGTTCACGCTAGCCGACCGCGCTGCCGCCGCGCAGTTGGCTCTGGGGTTACTGGCCTTTGCCCTGCTACTCGCGATGCTGGAACGCTACAGCCGGGGCAACGTGCGTTACAACAACGGCCGCCGCCAAGAAGCGATGGTCCGGATACAACTGACAGGCACCGGAAAATGGGGGGCGATGACGCTTTGTCTGCTGCCCGTCGTGCTGGGCGTTGTGATCCCGGTCATTACGCTGACGACAATGGCCATCGGGTCTGAACAGAACATTTTTAGCCGCCGCTACATCGGCTTTGTCCAAAACACACTGACGCTCGCGACTATTGCGGCACTACTGACGGTGGCAGGGGCGATCGTGTTGGGATCCGTCCACCGGATCAAGGCCACGCGCTTGACGGGTGCTGCCCTTTATATAGCGCGGTTGGGGTATGCGGTGCCCGGAGGGGTGATCGCCGTGGGGCTGTTGGTGCCCTTTGCGGCCTTTGACAACACTCTGGATGCATGGATGCGGGCGACCTTTGATGTCTCTACAGGTCTGTTGTTCACCGGGTCTATCTGGGTGCTGATCCTCGCCTATCTGATCCGCTTTATGGCGGCTGCGCTTGGGTCGTACGAGGGCGGTATTTCTGCGGTCAGCCCCAATATGGACGCCGCCGCGCGGGTCCTTGGCCAGGGGGTTGGTGGGCTGGTGCGCCGGGTACACGCGCCGATCATCGCACCCAGCCTGTTCACCGCTGCCCTCATCGTGTTTGTGGATGTGATCAAAGAACTACCAGCTACGCTCATCATGCGGCCCTTCAACTATGACACGCTTGCGGTGCAGGCCTATCGCCTCGCCTCAGACGAACGTCTGCAAGGCGCGGCAGTACCCAGCCTGATGATCGCTCTTCTGGGCTTGATCCCGGTGGTGTTGCTGTGTCGACGCGTCGCCCGCGACAACGCATAAAGCCACCTAGACCCAAACCAAAAAGGGCGCGCCCAGCGGCACGCCCTTTGACTTGCAATTTGACTAGATTTATTCCCAGCCAACCGCGTTGAAAATAGCCTGAGCCTTGGGCACATTCGCCGCGATCTCAGAAGCTTGCAGATCATCGGGCTTAAAGATTCCAAGTGCGGCAACCGACGTGCTTAGCTCCACACCCGGCACCGCCGGATACTCATCATTCCCGGCTGAAAAGTACTGCTGCGCCTGATCGCTCGCGAGGTATTCGAGGAACTTGATCGCGTTTTCACGGTTCGGTGCGTGTGCGGCCACCCCGCCACCTGAAAGGTTCATATGAGCGCCTTCGGCATCCTGCGCCGGGAACACCCAGCCAATGTTGGCCAGCGCCTCCGCATTCAGCCCATCCACATCGCGGCGCAACGCGCGGGAGAAATAATAGGTGTTCGAGATGGAGATATCACATTCACCCGAGACGAGCCCACGAAGCTGATCGGTATCACCACCCTGCGGATCACGGGCAAAGTTATTCACAAAGCCAGCCGCCCATTCCTGCGCCGCCTCTTCGCCATGGTTGGCGATGATCGCGCCCATCAAGGTCTGCGAATACACGTTCGTCGAGGAGCGGTGGCACACCATGCCCTCATACGCGGGGTCGGCCAGATCAAGGTATGATTTGGGTGGGTTCTGAACGTCCGCTTTGTCATAGAAAATGATCCGCGCGCGCTGTGAAAACCCGAACCACTGGTTGTCACTGTCCTGCAGATAATCCGGCAGGCGGTCCTCTAGCGAAGCACTTTCGATGGATTGCAGCACACCGGCGGCCTTGGCCCGCTCCAGCCGCGAGGTATCGACGGTCAGCAGGATATCGGCCGGTGAATTCGCACCTTCTGCCTGCATCCGGGTGATCAACTCGTCGGCCTTGCCTTCGATCCGGTTGATCTCAATGCCCGTGGCGTCGGTAAAATCCGAATACAGACGCTCGTCGGTGTCGTAGTGGCGCGACGAATAAAGGTTCAGTTCGCCCTCGGCGAAACCAACGCTTGGCGTACCGGTCATTGCGACCATCGCAAGCGTGAAAACAGAGACGGTGGATTTAAATGTCATGGGTCTTTCCTTATTCCGACTAATACAGTCAATTACTCAATCTCGCGAGCCTGTCAAGCATTCCATACTAAAACACTCAATTTTATAAATCCCGTCAAATGCACCCTCTGCTCGCCCCCCATCAGGACTGAGGGCAAGGTAAGCAATCCGCCCCTTTTTCAGGCAGCTAGCACCAGCTGACACTGCGCAGCCACGCGCAGTCCTCTGTTCATCCATGTGCGTTGGGTTTGCCACTAGATCGCGCTATGTGATGACGAGCCGGACGGGGTGAACCGCCCGCAAACAAGGACTTAGACATGCGCGCATTCAAACTATTGGCCACTTTGGCATTCATCAGCACCCTGCCTGCGGTCACGCTGGCGCAGGGACGGCCCGCCATGGTCGAAACTGCGGATGTTGCACTACAGACCAGTTCGGACACGATTGCCGTGTTTGGCCAAGTTGTGTCGGGCCGCGAAAGCGCGGTTGCCGCGCGGGTCGCAGGCGTGGTCGAAAGCGTCCCACCGAGGGTCGGCGCACATGTCACCGCCGGTGAGATTCTTGCGCAGTTAGATACAGAATTGCTGAGCCTCCAGATCGGCCAAGCCGAAGCCGAAGCAGGTATTGCCGCGGCCGGCGTCGGTGTGGCCGAGGCCCGCGTCGACCGGGCCCAACGCGCCCTACGCCGGGCCGAAACCCTGCGCGAGAATGCCAATATCTCGCAGGCACAACTCGAAGATCGGTTGAGCGATTTTGACGAAGCCGTCGCCACCCGCGCCGAGGCGCAGGCCCGCCTGCGCGCCGCCGAAGTTGCACGCAGCCAAGCCCAATACGCCTTTGACAACGCGATCATACGCGCGCCTTTTGACGCCGTCGTCCTAGAGGTTAACACCGAGGTCGGGCAGTTCATTTCGCTGGGCAGCCAAGTGGTCACGCTGCTTGATATCGGCGCAATGGAGGTAGAGGCCAACGTGCCCGCACGCTTCATCAGCGCGCTGCAATCCGACCAACCAGTGTCTGCCAGCACAGATGTGGGCGGCAGCCTAGAGGTCACCCTGCGTGCCATTCTACCAACGGAATTCGCGGCCACCCGCACCCGGCCCGTCCGGTTTGAGGTCACGCAACCCGACGTGACCATCGCCGTGGGCCAGACCGTCACGCTGGACATTCCCGTCAGCGCCCCGCGTGAGGTCGTCTCGGTCCCCAAAGACGCATTGGTGCAAGGCGCGGGCGGATGGATGGTATTTGTGAACGCCGACGGCACCGCACAACCACGCCCCGTGGATATTGGTGCCGCGATGGCCGGCGGGTTTGAGGTTCTGTCGGGTCTCGCACCCGGCGATCAGGTCGTCGTGCGCGGCAATGAACGCCTGCGGCCGGGGCAAAGCATCATGTCAACCAACGCGCCCCCCCCTACGGCAGACGCCGAAACAACAGACAACCAAGGATAAGAACCCATGGATCTGATCCGCGCGTCTATTCAACGCCCCATCGCGGTCGTTGCCGTTGTCATCATGGCCGTGCTGTTCGGGGCGCTTGCCCTTAGCCGCATCCCGGTTCAGCTGGCCCCAGATGTTCGCAAACCCGTGGTCGTGGTCGAAACCAGTTGGCCAGGTGCTGCCCCCGCAGAAGTTGAGCGTGAAATCGTCAACCTCCAGGAGGATGCATTCCGCGGGCTTGAAGGTCTCGAAACGATGACCAGCCGATCCCGGACCGGGCAGGCAGAGGTCACGCTGGAATTCGCGGTCGGCTCGGATATGGGCGACATCTTGTTGTTGGTGTCAAACCGGCTCGACCGTGTGGGGGGCTATCCGGCAGAAGCCGGTGAGCCGACGCTCAACACTTCCGGCTCGGACGATAGCCCCATCGCATGGGTCATCCTGCGCGCCGCCGAAGGCAACACGCGCCTGATGTCGACCTATGGAGATTTCGTCGAAGACGTCCTAAAAGAACGGGTCGAACGCGTTGATGGGGTGTCTACCGTCAACGTCTTTGGCGGCGTTTCGCGCGAGCTGCAAATCGTGATCCGCCCCGAGGAATTGGCCCGGTTTGGCCTGACCATCCCCGCAGTCGTCAACCGCTTGCGCGCGGAAAACATCTCGCTCTCTGCTGGCGATGTGGATGAGGGAAAGCGCCGCTATGTCGTGCGTGCTGACGGCAACCTCAACACCATTGCGGCCATCGAAAGCGTCGTTTTGCGCAGCGCCAGCCTTGGCACAACAGGGGCCTTGGGCCGCGTCACGGTCAGCGAAGTCGCCGATGTCGGGTTTTCCTACAAGGAGCCGACCGCGCGCTTGCGGTTTCGGGGTGAACCCGCGCTGGCCTTCAACATTGTGCGCGAACAAGGCGCCAACGTGATTGCAACGATGGAGGCCGTAAAGGACGTCTTGGCCGATCTGGAGGCAGGCCCCGTTGCGGACAACAACCTTCTGATGGAACAAGTCTATGACGAGACCATCTACATCGAAGGCGCCATCGATCTGGTGACGCAAAACATCTGGGTCGGCGGCCTGCTAGCGGCCATGGTGCTGCTGCTGTTCCTACGATCCCCACGGGCAACGCTGGTCATCAGCCTCGCGATCCCGGTGTCCATCGTGGCAACCTTCGTCGCGATGGCGGCCACGGGGCGTACGCTCAACGTGATTTCACTAGCCGGGATCGCCTTTGCTGTGGGCATGATTGTAGACGCCGCGATTGTCGTGCTCGAAAACATCTACCGCCTGCGCGAACAAGGCAAATCCCGATTTGAAGCGGCCTACGAGGGCGCGCGTCAGGTCTGGGGCGCGATCCTTGTATCGGCCCTGACGACGGTCATGGTGTTCATCCCTATCCTCGTGATGCAGCTAGAGGCAGGGCAGTTGTTCCGCGATATCGCCGTGGCGATTTCGGTGTCCGTCCTGCTTTCGCTGGTGGTGGCCGTGACGGTTATCCCCGCGCTCTCAAGTCGGCTACTTTCGGGCAGCAACACCAAGCCAATGCCCCTACCGGGGATCGACCATTTTGGCCGCGCGTTTTCGTGGATGATCATGGCCTATGTCCGGCTAACCGTGCGGTTCCGTGTGGCCGGTTTGATCATGGTGGGCGCAATCGCGACGGGCGCGACCTTGGCTGCGATCACCTTCTTGCCCAAGCTCGAATACCTGCCTGAGGGCAACCGGAACCTCGTCTTTGGCCTGATCATCCCGCCCCCCGGCTACAATCTGGACACGACCGAAACCATCGCCCAGCGCATTGAGGCCGTGGCCGAACCCATGTGGCAGGCCCGCCCCGCGACCCAGCTTGAGGACGGCACCCCTGCCCTTCAATCGTTCTTCTTCGTGGCAACCCCCGGCAACAGTTTTGTCGGGGCCGCCGCCGTAGATGGCACCCGCGTGGCAGAGGTCATCCCGGTGCTGTCGCGACCCATTTTCGCCGAACCCGGCACGTTTGGGTTTATGACCCAACCGTCGCTGTTCGGTCGGGGTGTGGGGGGCGGCCGCACCATTGAGCTTAATATCTCCGGCGATGAACTGGAGGATATCCTGAGCGTCGCAGGCCAAGCGGCAGGACTGGTTTCGGGGCTGTTACCACGCTCTGACGGGCACCAGTTCCGGCCCATCCCCGGCCTAGAACTGGGCGCCCCCGAAGTTCGGCTTTTGCCTGATCGGGTCCGTCTTGCGGATGCGGGGCTAACCACGCAGGATCTTGCGGCAACGGTTGATGCCTATAACGACGGGTTGCGCGTGGCGGAAATCAGCGTCGGCAACCGACGCCTCGATCTGACGCTCAAGGGCGATGAAGATGCCCTATCGGGCCTGCGCACACAGGACGTGGGTGATTTTCCGGTCGTCACGCCCTCGGGGCAGATCGTGCCCGTGTCCGAACTGGCTGAGGTCCGCGTCACCGCTGGCCCCACCGAAATCCGCCACTTGGACCGGCTGCGTACCGTAACGCTTGAAATCCGTCCCTCCGACGCGCTGCCCCTTGAGGCAGCGGTAGAGTTGCTAGAGACCGAAGTCATCGCAGCCCTTGAGGCACGTGGCCTGCCACCCGGCGTACGCTTGGGCGTTTCTGGCAGCGCCGATGCCCTGTCCGAGACGTGGAACGCCATCCAGATCAACCTCGCGATCGCGCTGGTGATCGTGTTCCTCGTCATGGCGATCCTGTTCGAAAGCTTTGTTCTGCCGCTGGTCGTAATGATCTCGGTGCCTGTGGCGGCAGCCGGGGGTGTGGGCGGCCTCGCGTTGTTGAACCTAGTGGGTACGCAGCCGTTGGACATGCTGACGCTTTTGGGCTTCATTATTCTGGTCGGGATCGTGGTGAACAACGCAATCCTGATCGTCCACCAATCGCTATACCACCTGCGCGAAGACGGAATGCCACCCATCGACGCCATTGAGGAGGCCACGCGCAACCGCATCCGACCGATCTTTATGTCTACGCTGACGTCGATCTGTGGGATGATGCCGCTGGTCGTGTTCCCCGGTGCTGGGTCCGAGCTGTATCGCGGCCTTGGAGCAGTGGTCGTGGGCGGGCTGTCTATGTCCGCTTTCTTGACGCTATTGACCGTGCCGCCACTGTTACGGTTGGTGCTGTCAGCGCCTTCCCGCGATGCGGTGGACATAAACGCCAAGGCCGCCCCGGCGGAATAAACACACGCTGCCCCAAGCCGGAACACCGGTTCGGGACAGCGCCTCTATTCCTCAACCGGATAGTTCGGCAACTGATCCAAAGCGGACCGCAGCGCATCGCCCCAGCCCTGCGAAATCGACTGATAGATCGGATCTTCGTAATTGATCCGCATCTCTTGGCCCGCTTCAAAACTGTCGGATTTGTAGATCGTCACATCAAACGGCGGCGCGACGGATATGTTGGCCTTCACTGTTGAATCGAACGACACCAACAACAGCTTCAACGCCTCTGGAAAGTCGAGTGTCGGGTCATAGGCGCGCACAAGGATAGGCTTGCCGTACTTGGTTTCCCCAATCTGGAAAAACGGCGCATCGGCGGTCACTTCGATAAAATTCCCCTCCGGGTACACCAGAAAAATAGTCGGCTGCCCGCCGCGTATTTGGCCACCCACGATTACGGATGCGGCAAAAGTATCCGCGCTTTCGGGGCCTTCAGCCGCACTGTCTAGGATCACTTCCTTGAGCGTGCTGCCCACAAGCCGTGCAATTTGAAACATGGTGGGCTGCTGCAAAATACCGGGCGCGCGGTTTTCAGCGGCCTCTGATCGTTCTTGCAACAAAGAAATCATCGCCTGCGTTGTGGCCAGATTGCCCGCAGTCATAATGGTGATGCTTCGCTCCCCCGGAACGGTCCAATTGAACATTTTCCGACTAGAGGAGATATTATCCACCCCCGCATTCGTGCGGGTATCCGACATGAAAACCAGCCCCCTATCGAGCTTCATGCCCACGCAATATGTCATGCGACGTATCCTGTATTACTGCCTGATAGGCTTTCTACTGCTGCACCTGCAAAGAAACCATTAACTCTTCGCCACCCTTACCCATCCGCAGGCCCGAAATAGGCGCAGCGTCCCGCGCATCACGACCCACCGCCAACCGCACATAGCGGTCATCCGGACTGATCCCGTTGGACACATCGAACCCGACCCACCCCAGGTCCGGCACATGTATTTCGGCCCAAGCGTGGTTTGCATCCTGATGCACCCGACCATCGATGCGTAAATACCCGCTCACGTAGCGCGCGGGATACCCCGCTTGGCGCGCCACTGCGATGAAAATATGGCTGTGATCCTGACACACGCCGTGACCGATGGCGATGGCCTCTTGGGCGGTTGTGGCGGCGTGGGTCTTGTCGGTGTCATAGGTGACCTTGCTCAAGATTTCATGGCACAGCGCATGCCCCCCCTCTAGCGGGTTTTGGGCCGCGCTTAACACCCTGAGAAAGGGGGCAGCCACATCATCGGTCAAATGCGTTACCGGCGTGATCTGCTGAAAATGCCACAGCGGCGCACGACCATAGACGGGCCCCAAAACCCCCGCCAAATCATGGGTGTTGATCGTGCCCTGCGCCGTAATCACTAACGACTGCGTCCCCGGCTCTGCACTTATCAAATCCACGTTGTTGCCGTAGTGGTCACGGTACCCGGCCTCAATCTTGCCGCCCTCTACCGTCAGGTCCCATGCCTCAATCTCTTGCAACTTGGACCCCGAAGGCCGCAGCCGAGCCTTTTGCAGGGCATACACAACGGGTGTGTCATAGCTGTAGTGCGTGGCGTGCGTGACAAAGAGTTGCATTATTCAAAGAACCTATAGTCTTTTTCGATCTGAAGCCCCAATTCCCCCAGATGCACCAAGGTCGTGCTGAGAAATTCGTGCAGGCCCTCATCGAAAATTTCATGGATATCGCGCCCGCGCAGGCGGCTATCGATGGCATGCGCGCGTTCTAGGCTTTCGGTTTCCCGCCCGTATTGGTCACAAATGTAGGTCAGGTTATCGACCAGATTGTCCGCGCAATACCCCAAAGACCGCGGCATCCGCCGATCCAAAATCAGAAAGTTCGCGATTTTGGCGGCGTTGTATTCGCCATCACCGCCCCATCGAAACGCCCGATGCCCCGAGACAGATCGCAACAACGTCTCCCACTGCACGTTATCCATCTTGGAGCCGACAAACGACGGTGACGGCAACAGGGCATGGTATTTTACATCCACGATCCGCGCGGTGTTGTCCGCCCGTTCCAGAAACGTCCCGAGACGGCAGAAATCATACACATCATTGCGCAACATCGTGCCATGCAGCGCGCCGCGCACCAGCGCAGATTGTCGTCGGATACTGGCCAGCACCTTTGGCAATTCGGTGTCGAGCACGGGCGCAGACAGCTGATCACACAGCCGCATCCATGTCTCATTCACCGCGCCCCACACCTCAGAGGTGATGGCCGTGCGGGTCAGGCGCGCATTGTCCCGCGCATTCTTGATCAGGCTCATCACTGAACTGGGGTTGCTGGGATCACGCAGCAAAAACTCGGTCACTTGCGTGCTTTGATAGGTCTGGCATTTGGCCTCATAGGCGGCCTGCTGCGCCGACGTCACAATGACCGACCGCCAATCTGACGCCGGATCAGTCGAGCGTGTCAGGGCAATGCGAAACCCCGCCTCAATCAAACGCGCAGTGTTTTCCGCCCGCTCTAGGTTGCGAAACATCCAATACAGACCACCGGCGGTTTTACCTAGCATTGCTCAATCCTCCAGCACCCAAGTGTCCTTGGTCCCGCCCCCTTGGGAGGAGTTCACAACAAGGCTGCCCTCGGTCATGGCAACGCGCGTCAGCCCGCCGGGCACGATGTTAACCTGCTCGGGCGAGACCAACGCAAACGGGCGTAAATCCACGTGCCGCGGCGCAAGGCCTGCTTCGGTGAAGATCGGCACAGTGGACAGCGACAGTGTCGGCTGCGCGATGTAGTTGGCGGGGTTGGCGCGTAGTTTGTCGGCAAAGGCCGCTAGCTCAGCCTTGCTGGCCGCAGGCCCCACCAACATGCCGTACCCGCCCGAACCGTGCACCTCTTTGACCACCAAATCCTTGAGGTTTTCGAGCGTGTATTTCAGGCTGTCAGGTTCCGAGCATCGAAACGTCTCCACGTTCTTAAGGATCGCTTTTTCGCCGGTATAGAACTCAACAATATCCGGCATATAGCTATAGATCGCCTTGTCATCGGCGACCCCCGTCCCCGGCGCATTGGCGATGGTGATATTGCCTGCACGGTAGACATCCATAATGCCCGGCACCCCTAACATGCTGTCAGGACGAAACGTCAGCGGGTCCAAGAAATCATCATCGACCCGGCGATACAGCACATCAATCACCTTAAACCCACGGGTCGTGCGCATCGCAATATGCCCGTCCACAATCCGCAGGTCGTGCCCCTCAACCAGTTGCACCCCCATCTGATCGGCCAAAAAGCTGTGTTCAAAATAAGCAGAATTGTGGATGCCGGGCGTCAGGACCGCGACACAGGGCCGGCCTTTGCAATTGGGCGGCGCAGAGGCCTCGAGCGAGGCACGCAGGTTCTTGGGATAATCGCTGACGCGTTTGACCTTTTGCTTACTGAACAGTTCGGGAAACATTTGCAGCATCGTTTCCCGGTTTTCGAGCATATAGCTCACCCCCGAAGGCGTGCGGGCGTTGTCTTCTAGGACAAAGAAATCATCCTCACCGGTGCGCACAAGATCGGTGCCCACGATATGCGTATAGACGCCACCCGGCGGGACAAAATCCATCATCTGCGGCAGGTAGGCGTCATTCTGAGCGATCAGATCAATCGGCACGATGCCCGCGCGCAGGATTTCTTGACGGTTGTAGATGTCATGCAAAAACGCGTTCAGCGCACGCACCCGTTGGTCCACCCCGCGTGATAGCTTATCCCATTCGCGCCCCGACAAAATACGCGGCACCAGATCGAATGGGATCAAACGCTCCTCTGCGTCCTTGTCGCCATACACATTAAACGTGATGCCAGTTTGGCGAAAAAAGGCCTCTGCCTCGCGCGATTTCTGGGCCAGACGTGCGTTGTCTTGCTGGGCAAACCATGCGTTGTAATCGGCATAGGGACCGCGCACTCCGTCGCTGGTCGTCATCTCGCAAAAATACATCCCCGACCCCTTTTACCACACATTCATGCTATGCCCTGCACTCAGTGTTACAAGCCCGGGGCGTAAAACCGTTTCGTTTCAGTAGTCTCTCTCAAAAAATAGGCCGAGGGCGCTGTTTCCATCAGCAGCAACAGACCCCCGCGCCTTAAAATTAGGCGTTAGATCAATATTCAGGCTGACCTCCGAATTGCCCGCACTATCGACTGTCACGTCCGTGTAAGCATTGTCCGAGATATACTTGCCCGCGCTTAGCGCCGTGTTGCCTTGCGCGGTGGTGGTCACGTCAAAATCATCAAGGCCAAGGCCCTCACGCAGGTTGCCGATGATCCCGACGCCCCCACGCCCTGCCAATGTCGCGACCGCACTGGCCAATTGCACCGCCTGAAAGGCCGACATCTCACTTAGGTTGCGGTCAAACAGCAGCTGCGCCAGCACTTCTTCCTCCGGGGCCTCTGGGTCCGAAACAAAGGACACCTCAGGCGCAGAGGCATCGCCCTCCACCACCACTTGCGCCGTCCCCGCTGACGTCCGCGTGCCCGCAACAAACCGCAAATAGGGTTCAAGCGTACCCTGCATCTGGATCAAGCCTTCCTCCAGCACATACCGCTTTTGCAGGATGTCCAACCGCCCTCGGATCAATTCAAACGCCCCGGCGGATACGGGGTTACGTGTGGTGCCGGTCACGCGCAGCGCACCGCCCAGTTCCGCATCCAACCCCCGGCCGCGCACAAACAGCCGCCCCGGCGCGGTAATCGACACATCCAGCCCAAGGCCAACGCCCCCGGCCTGCGCATCGCCTGCATCTTGGATCAACCCCGCCCGGCGGCGGGTGATCTGAACGGCTTCTGGCGCACCAAAATGCGTAATTTCAGGGATCTCAGCCAAACTGGAAATGCCTGTTGAAGGAACGATAATATTCGTCTCTCCCAATGTCAGATCGCCCGAAATTTGGGGCGCGGTAAGCGGCCCGTTCACCGTAGCCACTCCCGCAACAGAGGTTTCATACAACTGCGGATCAGCCACCGTGAAACGATTCAACTGCACAGTCAGGTCGACGGTCCGCGCCCCCAAAAGACCCACGCCACCTGCCACAGCAACCGAGCCACCCGCCCGATTGCGCGCAGCCACATCCACACGCGCCTGGCCCGATTGCAGGGCAATATCGGCCCTCACATCCTCTAGCACAAGGCGCAGACCCGGATCGCTGAGGCGCGCATCCCGAACGTCCACTTGCCCGGCCAGATTGCCCAACCCAAATCCCCCCCGGAGCCCAAGGTTAAACTGCGCCATCCCGCCCACTGCCCGCGGCGTGATAAAGGGCCGCGCAAGGGCCAACGGAAGACTGCCGATGATGGTCAAATCCGGCGTACCAGCCGCGCTCACACGGCCCTCAACCTGCGCCTGAACCCCCGCAAGGCCATCAGCCGACGCCGTAATATCCCACTCCGCATCTGGGCGCTGGACACGCGCATCGATGTTCAAAGGACCAGTCAACTCGGGCACAAGGGCGGCCACATTCGGCACCCGCGCGCTAAGTGTGATGTCAGTCGTGGGCCCGGTCACCGGACCTGCAATCATCAGGGTCGTGTCAAAGGGGCCGGAGGCTGTAGCATCCACCCGCCACACGCCCCCCGCCAAGCGCACCAAACCTGCGGAGCGGGCCGCGCCCATTACGCCGGGTGCCACCTTGGAAACATCACGCAGGGCAACCTCATAGCTCAACTCTGCGGCTTGCGACCCCAAGGTCCCAGACGCCTTGGCCGTGATTTCTGGGTTGTTTAGGCTGAACGCATCCAATCGCAGCCCTGCGGTGTCCCGCACAGCCGCAATCGCCAAATCCGTCTGCCCCACCAACAGCGCATCGGCCTGCGGCAGCCCAACCGAAAGGTCCCGCGTCATGGCCTCAACCGCTAGATCGAACGCACCGGACACTGGCATCACCGAGCCCGCCAAGCGGAGCTGTGCCGCACCGCCCAACGGCTGGCCCGCCAGCGCGGCAAACCGTGTCAAATCACCCGAGCTGAGCCGCAGGTCCAGATCAGCTTGCATGTTCGCGCCCAAATCATCCGCCCGTACAAAGCCCGCCAACCGCGAGGTCCCCGCAGTCAGGACCAAATCACGCAGCTCCAGCGGGGCATCGGACGCATAGCGAACGTCCGTACGCAGCATCACATCAGCCCCAAGCGCCTGCGCAAGTTCGGGATTTAACCCGGCAATACCAGCGGCCTGCGCGGCAACATCAGCCGCGAACGCGCCGACACCCTCCGCTGAGGCGGAAAGCGTACCATCAAGCGTCACGTTTACATCCGCAACCCGCACATCTGGCCGGTCCAACCCAGTCACCGCAAAACGGCCCGTGACGGCATCGCCCCTCGCTGCGTCGAACTGCACCGAAAGGTCAACGCGGCCCACGCGCGTGGGTGTTCCAGCCAGCGGTAACAGAACGTCACCGCCGGTCGCATCTGCAATTTTCCCGGTAATATCAATCGCCTCGGGCCACCCATTTGCGCCAATCGCAGCAGTGCCGCGCAGGTCCAGCCGCTGGGCCTTTACCGACAGATCCGACAGGTTAATCGCGCCATCGGGCATCTGAGTAGCGCTGAGTTCCAAGGCCACTGCATCCCCAAAAAATACCGCGTAATCAGGTGCAAACAGCGGCGCGAGATCGCCGCCAATATCAGCCGTAATCACACGCTCCGGGGCCTCCGCAGGCCCTTGCGTACGCAGACCGACCCGCCCGCTCAGCCGCGATTGCCCATCCGTAGCTAGCGTCAGATCAGCGGTAAAATCGCTCAGCGGGCCTGCCCCCTCAACGCCCAAGGCAACCGAAGGCGCACCCGGCAGCCCTGTCAACGTGGGCACCAAACCGCCCGCTGCTTCTTCCGCCCGTAGGCTCAAAACAAGGGCTGTGCCATCCGCGTCTAAACTGCCCTCCACCGCAAAGCGGCCCGCGATGTCATCGATCCGCGCAGCCTCGAACCGCACCGCACCTGCACCACCCGCCAAGCTGGCCGCACCCTCAAGCCGCAGAGCAATCGGTTGGCCAAGAACCTCTTGGCCCAAAGTGATTTCTTCAATTTCCAACATGCCAATCTCAATGGAAACAGGCAGGTCCGGCAGGCGAAACGGCGTGGCCTCGGGGCTTGGCATCTCGGGGTCCGATTGCGGCGGGCGCGCGACATTTAGACTGGCTGCCGTCAACGTGTTGACCTCAACCCGTCCACGCAAAAGCGCGCTACGCGCCCAATCCAGCGTCACATCCGTTAGGGTCAACCACACACCCGCCTCATCGGCGATGGTCATTTGCTCTATCCGTGCGGTCGAGCTGAGCGCGCCCTCAAACCCAGTGATCCGAACCTCGCGGCCCGCGCCGCTCAGGGCGTTTTGCAACAGGCCCGCCAAGTACCCTGGGCCGTCCTCGTCTTGCTGCGCGAACGCGGGCAAGCCAAGGCCCCAGACCACAACACATGCCAACAAAAACCGCATCAAAATGCCTGCCCTATACCGATGTAAAATTGCAGGCCCGTTTCATCATCAGGCCCCGTAACCGGCAGCGCCAGATCAACACGGATGAGCCCGATCCCCGTGGCGTATCGCAGGCCCAAACCCGCCCCGCTGTGCCATTCGCCGTCACTGCCATTCGGGAAACTTTCGCGTCCGATGTAGCCCGCGTCGGCAAAACCCACGATGCCGATCGTCTCAGTCCAGCGGACCCGCGCCTCTGTCGAGAGGCCCAGAAAACTGCGCCCCCCCGCCGACTGCCCACCGCCCAAATCCACCGCAAGAGATTGATAGCTATGCCCGCGCACGGTGCCGCCCCCGCCCGAGAAAAACAAAAGCCCGCTAGGCGCGCGGTCCAGGGACGCCCCCATCAACGCGCCGATCTGTGCCCGGGCGGCAAAGGTGACGGGCCGGACCAGATCGCGGGTCAGATAACCACGGACATCGCCGGTCACATGCAGACCCCCATCGACGGACCCAACACCCCTGAACGGCATAACGCTGGCCCCCACATAGACGCCGCGCAACGGATCACGCGCATCATCACGGTAATCGGCAGTACCCTCCAGCGGCAGGGACAGAATGACGTAGTCCCGCGTGCCAAAGGCATCCGTGGTTTCAGCCGCCTCAAGGCCGATGGCCACTGAAACTTCCACCTCCTCCGAGACATAGCGCGTGTAGCCGATGCCAAAGGTCAGAACGTCTTGGGTAAAAGCTTCCTCGTCTTCGCGGGCAATTTCAGCCTCAATGAACAGGTCCGTGTCGGCGTTGCGCGTCGCGGGGCGGGTATAGCGGCCGGCCACGCTGTAATCGGTGCCGCCGCGGGTGCCGCCTATCCCCGCGATCTCGGCATCAAATCGCAGCCGATCCGCCGCCCCCGTGAAATTGCGATGCAACCAATAGCCCGACAGCGTGACCCCATCCAGCGAAGCAATCTCTCCGCCCGCACCGAACCGCCGGGGCGGCTGATCCACAAGGGCTGCGCTAAAATCGAGGGTGCCGTCGGGGTTGGCCGCCTCTGCCTCGCGCAGGACCACGCTGGAAAACGCGCCGGTGCGCCGCAATCGGGTGCTGGCGCGCCGCACGTCATCGGGTGAAAAAACCGCCCCGAGGGGCAGACCCGCTATCGCAAGAATACGCTCGGTGCGGACAGCGGAGGGTGCCTCAACCCCCAGCGCGCCAAAGCGCAGCTGCGGGCCGGGGGCCAGCGTGATGTCCGCGTCCAACCGCCCCGCGCCGTGTACCGCTCGCAAAGATTGCCCGCCAACCGCGGCCTTTGCGTGCCCCAAGGCGCGCCATCCATCAACGCCCGCGCCCGCGGCCTCCCGCAGGACGGTAACGCGCGCGATTTCACCGCTGGCAAAGGCGGGTGGCATCTCTGTGCCATCGGCCAAGGGGGCGATGCGTGTGGCCCCAAATCGAAATTGCGGACCGGGGGCTATGGTAATTACCACCGCCTGCACGCGGCTGGGCGGCCGGACCGGATCAATCGCGCCTGCCTCTCGGCCGTCCAACGCGATGCGCACCACAGACCCGTAATACCCTTCTGCGTACAAAGCCGCGACCAAGCGGCCATAGTCGGCCTGAGCAGCCGCCAAAATATCAGCGGACGTCGCGGCGGCATCCAGAGTGGCTGTCAATGACGCTGAGCGCAAACTGTCCGCTTGGTCCTGCGATAACGCCTCGTCCGACGCCCCCCGAACAATGACCTCAACCGCGCCCGCAGCCAACGGCATCCACAGCGCGGTGATACCCGCGACGCATAGCCTCAAGAACGTTCTTGGCACCTGTTTGACCCACCTTCGCGTCTGTCGCGTGTTATCCCACATCTACCACGTAGGTCCGTGCCATGCACCCGTCATAGCCTTTGCGGGGGCAGGAAAACCCGACCTGCCGAACACTATTACGTTACGTAAACTTCTGGCATACTGCCGGGGTTGTTTGGTTTCCCAGTTTTGGTCCGTTCCCATGCCCTCTACGCGCTATATGCTTTTGAAAACACTCATCATGGCGATAGAGGCGATCCCGCCCTTGCGTGATTTTGCCAACACATGGGCGATCAACCGGGTGGTCAAACGGGCGCGCAGCCGGCCACATCCGCTCAGCACTTTGCACGATTACACGTCGTGGGATGGCCTGACCGATAAACGCTGGAGCGGGCGACACCTGCCCCCACGTCCGCGCCCCAATCCCCCCGAACCCGCCGCACTCAGCGTGCTATTTGCGCGCAAAGAAGGCGCGCAGCGGCTATGTCCGAAATCCACCTGCCTCTTTCCCGCATTCGCGCAATACCTGACCGACGGGTTCATCCGCACCGAAAGCGAAGGCTTTGTCCGTGATGCCTGCGACGACGTTGCCAGCGGCGATCCGAACGATCAAACGCGGCTCAAGCGCAACTCCTCCAACCATGAAATTGACCTGTGCCCTCTGTACGGGCGGACCCGCGCACAGACCCGCGCGCTGCGGCTAAACTCTGACGTCACTGGCGAAAAGGGGCGACTAAAAAGCCAGCGCATCAATGATGAGGAATACGCGCCCTATTACCACGCAAATGGCGCAGTGGACCCCCAGTTCGCCGTGTTGGACCCGCCTCTGGGTCAAAGCAACCTTGGCCCGGACCGGTTGTCTAGACTGTTTGCCTTTGGCGGAGACCGCTCCAACTCCGTGCCGCAGGTCGCCATCATGAACACCGTTTTTCTGCGCGAACACAACCGCTTGGCCAGCTTGATAGAGACCGCGCACCCCGGTTGGGACGATGAGCGCGTCTTTCAAACGACGCGCAACACGGTGATCGTAGTGTTCATCAAGATCGTGGTTGAGGATTACATCAACCACATCTCACCGCTACCATTTACCATCCGCGCGGACCCTTCGGTCGCGCGGGATGCACCGTGGAACAAACCCAACTGGATTACCACGGAATTCAGCCTGCTGTACCGATGGCACGCGCTGATCCCGGATCACATCGCATGGAACGGCACGGCTATCCCGGTGGGTAAAACTTTCATGGATAACAAGCTGCTGACAGATCAGGGCCTACTGGCAAGCTTTGCTCAGATGAGTGCACAGCAGGCTGCGGAACTGGGGCCGCGCAACACGGCTTCACCGCTTTTGCAAATCGAGATCGACTCGATCAAACAAGACCGCCTCTGCGCCCTCGCCAGCTATTCAGACTATTGTGATTATCTCGGGATCAAGCGCCCCTATTCGATGGACGCGATCTCATCGGACGCGGAGGTCGCGGCCCTTTTGCGCAGCTTTTACGACCACCCCCGCGATGTGGATTTTCACGTCGGCCTGTTTTGCGAAGACCGCGTGCCAAACAGCCCTTTGCCGGGCCTGATCTTGTCATTCGTCGCACTCGACGCGTTCAGTCAGGCCCTGACCAACCCGCTTTTGTCGCGGGAGGTGTTCAAACCCGCCACTTTCTCGGATATCGGATGGCACACGATCCGTGCCACCAGCGGTATCCGTGACGTGGTCGATCGTAATGTTGCAGGCGGCGCGGGGAACACATTCATTGGCTTCACCCGCGCCAATTGGCAAACGGAATAGGCGCTACGACCCTTCGCGCTCAGCCCAACCCGCAAAGATTCTCTCGAGGAAAACCACCGCGTAATAGAGCACGATCCCCAACACCGCGAGCGCGATCAGCACCGCAAACATCAAGGGATAATCGCCATTGGTTTCCCCCGATTTAAACAACGCCCCAAGGCCTCTTCCGTGGGGGCTGACGATCTCGACCAAGTTGGTCCCGATGAACGCAAGCGTCACGGACACCTTCAGTGCACCAAAGAATTCCGGCAGGGTCTTGGGCAGCGCGATCTTGGTAAAGATCGTGTATTTCGACGCGCCCAGCGATCGCAGGATATCTCGGTATTCCGGCTCTAGCGTGGACAGGCCAATGCCCACCGACACCGCAATCGGAAAGAACGAAATCATGAACGCCATCAACACCGTGTTGAAATCGTGCTGACCAATAAAGATCAAAGAGATCACTGGCACCAAGGTCGCCTTTGGGATGGCATTAAAACCCACCAACAGCGGGTACAGCGCGTCGCGCATCAGGCGCGAAAAGCCGATGATCATACCGATCAAGGTGCCCACGACCACCGCCAGCAGCAGCCCCACAACCGTGCGCCACAGCGTTTGCCAGCCCATTGTCAGGAACAATTCCCAATAGCGGCTATAGGCCGGTGGCAGGTCCGAGGGCGACGCCATTTTAAAGTTGGGCCACCCATTGACCCACACGAGCCATTCCCAAAACCCTAGAAAGATCAGGATGGCGATGATTGGAACTGTGATTTGCCGGACCATCAGTGAACCTCCTCATCGCGGCCTTGCGCGATCTTGATCTGCTGGCGCAAAACGCTCAGCATATCAGCCACTGGTTTTTCATACAGCACGTCAAGCGTGCGGTCGGCGGGCAGGTCTACATTCATCACATATTGCGTCCGCGCAGGGCGCCCCGACAACACGATGACCTGATCGCCCAAAAAAACGCTTTCGCGTAGATCATGGGTGATAAGCACGGCGGTAAATGGTTCTGCGGCGCGCAGCTCACGCATGGTTTGCCACAGGTCCTCACGGGTGAACGCGTCCAGCGCACCAAATGGTTCGTCCATGATCAGGACTTCGGGTTTGTGCACGATCGACCGGCACAGCGAAGCACGCTGACGCATACCACCCGACAACTCCGAGGGGCGTTTATTTTCAAACCCCTTCAGGCCGACCATTTCCAGCAATTCCATCGCACGTTCAACGCGCTTGGCGCGTGACATCGAGGGGGCCACAATTTCCAGCGGCAGAATGACGTTCTCTAGGATCGTCCGCCATTCCAGCAGCACAGGGTTCTGGAACGCCATGCCAACGGTTTTGCGCGGGCCACGCACACGTTCGCCGTGCAGCCAAACCTCGCCCTCATCAGGCTTCATCAAGCCCGCGACCAAACGCGTAAGTGTTGACTTACCACAGCCAGACGGCCCAACAACCGCGCAAAAGGTGCCCTCAGGCACCGCAACTTCCAGCCCGTCCAGCACGGGCAACGGCCCAGCCTTGGTGCTATAGGCGTGCTTTACGCCCTTGATCTCAATTAGATTTTCGATTGCCCTGCCCCCGGTAGATAGCAAAAAGAGCCGCACGACCAGCGCGCGGCTCTTGGAGTCTTATTGTAGCGCTAGGCTGCCATCAGCGGGCAGGAAGCTCGCGTCAAAGTAGAGGCTCGCGTCCGGTGCGGCCTGAAACTCATAGACCTGCTTGGTCTGTTCAATCGCGCTGGTCATGCGGGCCGCATCGACCGTACCCATGCCGTTTGCCTTCACAAAATCGGTCAGCACGTTGGCATCAATCGCCATCTGAAGCCGTTCCGTTTCCAGCGCAGGATCCGCAGCAGGGTTACGCTTGATCAGGGCCTCAACGGCGGCATCAGGCGTCGCAATCGCGTCTTTCCAACCCTTTGCAACAGCGCGCAAAAAGCCGGTCACGATTTCGGGGTTTTCGGCTGCGAACTCAGTGTTAACGATGATCGCGTTGCCATAAAGGTCTACGCCGTAGTCCGCCATCAGCAGAACCGAAATGTCATCCGCAGGTACACCCAAACGCTTGAGGTTCAGCGTGGACGAGAACGAAAAGCCCGTGATCGCGGCCACATTGCCCTCAGCCAGCATTGGCTCACGCGTGGGGAAGCCGACAGGCTCAACCGTGATTTTGTCCGCATCAATGCCGGTTTCAGCGGCAAAGATCGGGAACTGTGCCCATGCGCCATCGGGGGGCGGTGCGCCCAGCACTTTGTCCATCAGGTCAGCAGGCGCCGAAACACCCAGCGACTTGCGGCCAACAACGGCGAAGGGGGGCTTATCGTACACCATCATCACGGCCGTCACGGGCGCGCCGGGGTTTTGGTCAAGGAACCGCATCAAAGAGTTGATATCGGCAAAGCCCACCGGAAACGCGCCGGTCGCGACCTTTGGGATTGCATCAAGCGAGCCACGCCCCTCGGCGATGGTCACGTTCAGGCCCTCGGCTTCAAAATACCCCGCATCAAGCGCATGAAAATAAGGGGCAGCGGGGCCCTCAAATTTCCAGTCCAGCGCAAAGGGCACGTCGGTCTGAGCGATAACCGGCGCCGCAATCAGCGACGCAGCAGCGGCCAAAACGGTCTTGTGAAATGTCATGGATTTGTCCTTCCCTGTGGAACACCGCGTGCACTCTTAAGGCACCCGCGCACAGAGAAAAGCAGTCGACTGTCGCAAAACGGCCGCCCCCCATGCCCTGCGGGAGAAAGCCTAATTTATGAGCATCGAGCGCGCAATATGATTACGCATTGAGCATAACAAAAAACGCCGCACCCACATTTAAGGCGCGGCGTTTGTTCGTTTGTGTCGCTCAGCCGATAATCGCGTTCAGCGTGGCTGAGGGCCGCATCACCGCAGCCGCCTTGGCTGGATCGGTGTGATAGTAGCCGCCCAGATCAACAGCCGCGCCGCCACCGGCCTTCAACTCGGACACAATCGCGTCTTCGCCGCCGGCCAGCGCCTCTGCGATTGGCGCAAACGCCGCCGCAAGATCCGCATCCTCGGCTTGTGCCGCCATCGCCTCGGCCCAGTAACGGGCAAAGTAGTAGTGGCTGGTGCGGTTGTCATCTTGGCCCACCTTACGGCCCGGCGACTTGCCTTCGGACAACAGCTTTTCGGTGGCGTCATCCACGGCTTTGCCCATCAACTTGGCCGCAGGCGTGCCCGCAAACCGCAGGCTTTCGCCCAACGCACAGAACTCACCCAAGCTGTCCCAACGCAGGTGGTTTTGCTCAACCAACTGCTGCACGTGCTTGGGCGCAGAGCCGCCCGCGCCGGTCTCAAACAGACCGCCGCCTTGCATCAACTTCACCACAGACAGCATCTTGGCCGATGTGCCGACCTCAAGGATCGGGAACAGATCAGTCAGATAATCGCGCAGCACGTTGCCCGTGATTGCGATGCAGGTCTTGCCCTCACGGATCGTCTCACACGAGGCCCGCGTGGCCGGCGTCGGCGCCATGATCTCAAACTTGTCCGACAGACCGCGCGCTTCAAGCACGGGAGTGACGTATTTGATCAGTTCGGCATCGTGGGCGCGGTCCGCATCCAGCCAGAAAATCGCACGGCAATCTTCAGCGGCCTGACGCTCAATCGCCAACTCGATCCAGTTCAAAATCGGGGCTTTGCGCGTAGACGCCAGACGCCAGATGTCGCCTGCCTCAACGCTGTGGCTGTGCAGCACATCGCCGTTGCCCGCGATCACCTCAACTGTGCCAGCGGCAGCCAGTTCAAAAGTCGTCGGGTGCGAGCCATATTCTTCGGCCTTTTGCGCCATCAGACCCACGTTTTGCACGGTGCCTGCGGTGGTCACGTCCAACTTGCCGGTCTCTTTGAAATAGTCGATCGTCTCGGCATAGACACCCGCATAAGAGCTGTCGGGGATGACACAGGTCGTATCGCCCTCATTGCCATCGGGGCCCCAGCCTTTGCCGCCCGCGCGGATCACCGCAGGCATAGAGGCGTCAATGATCACGTCCGAAGGCACGTGCAGGTTGGTGATGCCCTTGTCGGAGTTCACCATATACATCGGCGGACGCGAAGCGAGGCAGGCGTCAATCGCTGCCTTGATCTCAGCAGCGTTGGGCATCTCGGCGATTTTGTCGAGCATCGCACCCAGCCCGCCGTTCGGTGACACGCCAGCCGCGTCAAAATCCGCACCGTACTGGTCGAACACGGGCGCAAGGTATTGGCGGACACAGTGGCCAAAAATGATCGGGTCCGAGACCTTCATCATTGTGGCTTTCATGTGCAGCGAGAACAGTGTGCCCTCTTCTGCGACGGACGCGATTTGGGCGTCGTAAAAGGCTTTCAATGCCTTCACGGACATGAACGTCGCATCAACGATGGTCCCTTCGGGAAAGCTGAGGCCGTCCTTCAGGATCGTTTGCGTGCCATCCGCTGCGGTGTGCACGATCTTGGCGGCACCAGCGGCTTGCGCAGCACTCAGCGTGACCGAAGCTTCGTTGCTGCGGAAATCATTCGCACCCATCGTGGCCACACGCGTTTTGCTCTCGGCGGTCCATTCGCCCATGGAATGTGGGTTGGCCTGTGCAAATGCTTTAACCGCGGCAGGGGCGCGGCGGTCCGAGTTGCCTTCGCGCAGCACGGGGTTCACTGCCGAGCCTTTGATCCCATCATAGCGGGCACGGGCGTCTTTTTCCGCATCGGTCTGCGGATCTTCGGGATAGTCGGGGATGTCATAGCCCTGCGACTGAAGCTCTTTGATGCAGGCTTCCAACTGCGGCACGGATGCCGAGACGTTGGGCAGCTTGATCACGTTCGCATCGGCCGTTTTGACCAGCTCACCCAAACCGGCCAAGTCATCCGCAATACGCTGCTCAGCCGTCAGATTTTCGGGGAAGGTCGCAATAACCCGGCCCGCCAGCGAAATATCGCGGGTTTCCACGTTCAGGCTGGCTTTGCCAAGAAAGCTCTCGATGATCGGTAACAGCGAAGCGGAGGCCAGCTGAGGGGCCTCATCGACCTTGGTGTAGATAATCGTTCCGGGTGTTTGAGCCATAAGTCGGTTCCTCCTGCTGGGCGGCATACAATCGTATACCGACCGCATAACGCCAGAGGCCGCGCCGTTCAAGCCGCAACGAGGGCGCGCGGCGGAATGTCCTGATTCGATCCCGTAGCAGTCGGCACACACCCGCTTGGCGGCGTGTGGCGTGGGGCGGGCCTCGACGGCCCGTCCCGCGCGCTCCTTTGTGGATCACATCGTGTAGTTCAAGCCAAGCCGTCCGCCATCGACATAGATCGTCTCACCCGTGACATAGCTCGCCTTGTCCGAGCACAAAAATGCCACGACATCCCCGATTTCCTTTGCCGTGCCCGGGCGACCCAACGGCGTGCGCGACATGGCGGTTTTCAACGCATCCGGATTGGCATTCACGCCTGCCATCATCTCTGTATCGATAGAGCCTGGCCCAACCGCATTCACGCGGATGCCCGATGGGGCCAGTGCCAGAGCCGCAACCTTGGTCAACTGCATCACCCCCCCCTTGGACGCGCAATACGCCGGGATCGCAGGGATCGCGACCTGCGCATTGATCGACGACATGTTCACGATCGCCCCATGAATACCGCCCGCGACCATTGCCTTGGCCGCGCGTTGCGTCGCCACAAACACACCACGCAGGTTTACGCCCAGCACGGCATCAAATGTGGCCAAGTCATAATCCAGAAAATTCCCCGGCGCCGCGATGCCAGCGTTGTTCACCAAGGCCGCCACCGGGCCATGATCGGCCTCAATCGTGTCGAACAAGGCCAAAACTGCATCGGCGTCGCCCATGTCACAGACGTATCCATGCCCACCCAAACGTGCAGCTTCGGCATGCACGCTCTCCTTGATGTCCGCGAGCAGCACGGTGTAACCGTCCTCTGCCAACGCCTCGGCGCAGGCCAATCCGATGCCCTGTGCGCCGCCGGTGATGAGTGCATATTTCGTCTGTGCCATGGTGGCCTCCTGTCCAAATTTGGGGCCAAGGTCGCGCCCGCGCACGCGATTGTCCAGACATGTTGATCGACCCGGCCAAAGCTGGCACGCTGCGTCGAAACGGGAGGCAGATATGACCAAGCTCAAGATGTCATCGGCGGATATGGTGGCCGCCGCACGGGCACGCATCACTGAGGTTGAGACCGCAGACCTGATTGCACAGCTGGATGACCCGAATGTGGTGATCGTCGATATCCGCGACCCACGGGAACGCACCCGCACAGGGGCTATTCCCGGTGCTTTTCACGCCCCGCGCGGCATGGTCGAATTCTGGGTCGACCCCGACAGCCCCTACCACAAGCCCGTCTTTGCCCAAGCGGGAAAACGATACGTCTTTCACTGCGCCTCTGGTTGGCGCTCTGCTCTGACTGTGGCCACGCTTCAGGACATGGGATTTGACGCTGCGCATTTGCGCACCGGCTTCTCGGGGTGGGAGGCGGATGGCGGCCCCGTTGAGGCGGCTTCATGACAGCGCCTTAATGCACACATTAATGTATACATTAATTCAGAGCCCTTAGAGCCCAAAGAAAGGACACAACGATGCCCCTGCCCGCAGACATCCAGATGGATCTTCACCCCAAGGTCACACCCTTCTTTGACGCTCAATCCAACACCATCGCCTACGTCGTCCAGGAACCGGATGGCCCGGCCTGTGTGGCGATAGATGCGGTGATGAATTTCGATGCTGCCGCCGGGCGTCTGACGTCGGAATGCACCGATGCGATGATCGCCCATATTGAAGACGCAGGCTTGCGGCTGGAGTGGATTATTGAAACCCATGTCCACGCTGACCACCTCAGCGGCGCGCCCTATCTCCAAGACCGTTTGGGCGGCAAAATCGGGATCGGCGCGCAGATCACAACCGTCCAAGAGACCTTTGGCAAAGTGTTCAACGAAGGCACCGAGTTTCAGCGGGACGGATCGCAATTTGACGCGCTGTTTCGCGATGGCGACACCTATCACGTGGGCGCGATGCCCTGCACCGCGCTACACACCCCCGGCCACACGCCCGCTTGTATGGTGCATATCATGGGCGACGCGGTTTTTGCCGGTGACACGCTGTTCATGCCCGACGGCGGCTCAGCGCGGGCTGACTTTCCGGGCGGCGATGCGGGGCAATTGTACGATTCGATCCAAAGGGTTTTGGCCCTGCCCGATGAGATGCGCCTGTTTGTGTGCCACGATTATGGCCCCGGAGGCCGCGCAATCGCGTGGGAGACCACAATAGCCGAGCAACGCACGGCGAACATTCACGTCGGGGCCGGCACCACGCGGGAGGCATTTGTTGCGATGCGAGAAGCGCGTGATGCGCAGTTAGCGATGCCCAAACTGATCCTGCCCGCGCTTCAGGTCAATATGCGCGCAGGCGACGTACCGGAGGATGATGCGGGCAATATGATGCTAAAAATTCCTGTGAACCGGATTTAGCCGCGCTGGCCTTGGCGCTTTTGACGGCTAAGCACACGCGACATCACAACGGCGGGCAGCGCCTTGGCACCTTCGGGCACGTGCATCCGCGACAGCCGCCACCGATTACCCCACAGTTTCAATACGCAACGCGCCGAGAAAGACTCGGCCACGATCGCGTCTTGGCGGATAAGACGGGTCTGGTGACTGCCAAAGATGGTCGTAGGGTTGATGAACTCGGCCGATTTACAGACACGGTCCAGCGTGGGTAAATCATGACGCTCTAGCTGAAGGCAAAGCGTATCGAAAAACAGCCGTAGGGCGACGGGGTTTGTGATGCTCATGTTCCCCACAACAGTCTCAAACTGATGTGCCTGCGCATAATGTTGGGCGTAGCCGTCGAAATCGCCCTGTTCAATGGCGCGGCCTACCTCATCAAGATGCGTTTGGTAGATGCCTAAAGCATCATTATGTTCGGACTGCACAAATCCCCTATCCTTACCGGCCCACCACACGGACTACCGATCCACGTCCAAGCCATTGTTTTACATTCTAAAAAATTTGAACGCGAAAACCACGAACTAATATTCGCACCAATAGACTAATAACGTGTGAATCGTGGTGTTAGTCAGACCCAGCGGGCGCAAACCCGCCCCCAAGTCCGATTGGGTTCGGCGGACACTTGCCAACAAATGACGTAAAGGGAATTTTACGCCAACTGAGCGGCCTAGCTGTCCTGAATGCCGGTCCATTCGTAGTGACCGCGTGCGTTCAACAACGAAGACATCTGCAAACGGCCATCGATCCGCCGCAACAGCGCGGTACCCGTATATGGGTCGGTGATGAGCATCCCGTCCCGGACAAGGCGGGTGCGGAAGGTACCAAGAATCGATCCATCATCACAGTGCTCAAAACTGACGATACTGCGGTCGATCACATCGACCTTCGTGATCTCAACCGCTTTTAGGTAAAGATCAAAATTGCGCTGCAATTCATCAATGTCATGCAGGACGAGGGTCCCGTTTTTGGTGACAATTGAGAAAGGTAGTATCAGCCGACTGCGCCACAATTCAAAATCGGGCTCAGTAAAACAACGGGTAATGTCGTTAAGGAAATTTTCAAATGTATCTGTCATATTCTCATACAGATACCACATGCAGCAGTGAATACTACTGAAACCAACGCAGCGAACGAAATTAAACTTTAAAATGAAAGATAAATCCATGAATTGGCTGATTTAGGCGCCGCGGGCTATTGGTACCAATTCGATATTTTTATCCAGCAGCCTGAATGACGCAGTGCTGACCCAAAGGATTCGTTTACGCAGCAGCACACCGCAAGCGCCTAGCACAGGGACAGCGATAACTGATCCGACGTGGCGGGTCACTTTTCATTTAAAACTGAGGAATTTGGCTGGGATGGTAGGATTCGAACCTACGGTACACTGTACCAAAAACAGTTGCCTTACCACTTGGCTACATCCCAACCGTGCCGCGTTATCTAGGGCGTGTGCTGAGGCTCTGCAAGCAAAAAATCAGCGGAAATTACTTGTTATGAACCGAAGCCCTGCGTAAGGCGGCCACATGGAAAATTGGGACGTCATCATATTGGGTGCAGGCGCTGCGGGACTGTTTTGCGGCATTGAGGCTGCACGGCGTGGACGGCGCGTTTTGGTGGTGGATCATGCGAAGGCTCCGGGCGAGAAAATTCGCATCTCGGGCGGTGGTCGGTGCAATTTCACCAACATGTATATTGAGCCCCATAAGTTCCTTGGCGAGAACCCGCGCTTCGCGCTTTCGGCCCTGAACCGCTATACCCAGTGGGATTTCATCGAGCGGGTCGATGCAGCCGGCATTCCGTGGCACGAAAAAACGCTGGGGCAATTGTTTTGCGATACCTCTGCCAAGGACATCATCGCCATGCTGACGCGGGAATTGGCAGAGGCCGGTGCCACGTTGCGGTTGGGCTGCGGGGTATCCGACGTGACGCGCGGGGCGGCGGGGTTTGTGGTGGACACGACCTCTGGCCCCTTGGCGGCTGAGGCCGTCGTGGTTGCGACAGGGGGTAAGAGCATCCCCAAGATCGGTGCATCGGGCATCGGTTATCACATCGCAGAACATTTTGGCTTGCGCATTGTGCCCACCCGTCCGGCCCTTGTGCCGTTGACGTTTGAAGGGCAGCTAAAGGCCGATATGGCCACGCTATCGGGCACATCTGTGCAGGCGACGGTGGCGGCGGGCGGCACCGCGTTTGATGAGGGGCTGTTGTTCACGCACCGCGGGTTGTCGGGGCCGTCGATCCTACAAATCTCAAGCTATTGGACCGAGGGCGCGCCGATCACAGTTGATCTGGCGGCGAATACCCCCATCGCAGAGCCGTTAAAGGCCGCGCGACAAGAGGCGGGCAAAATCTCGATCAAGAACGCATTGGCCCGGCACTTGCCCGAAAAGCTGGCCGTACAGGTTGTGGCGCGCGCACAAGTGTCGGGCACGCTGGCCGATCAAAGCAACGCGGCGCTGGAGGCATTGGACGCGGCGGTTCACAGTTGGGACGTCACGCCAGCGGGCACCGAAGGCTACCGCACCGCAGAAGTCACACTGGGCGGCGTGGACACCGCCGCCCTTGATGCGCGTACGTTTGCCGCGCGCGACGTGCCGGGGCTGCATTTCATCGGTGAAGTTGTAGACGTCACCGGCTGGTTGGGCGGCTACAACTTTCAATGGGCGTGGTCATCGGGCTGGGCTTGCGGTCAGGCCTGTTAGAACCCTTGATCGTAGTCGCCAACGTTCGGCTCGGTCCGGATGATCGCGTCTAGGTCGTTGAAAATAGCACGCAGTTGTTCCGGGCTTTCCGGGCTTTCGCAGACGACGACAAGGTTTGGCGTGTTGGATGAGGCCCGGACCAGCGCCCAGCCCCCGTTTTCCAGCATCACCCGCGCGCCGTTCACTGTGACGATATCGGTCATCGCAAGGCCCGCCAGTTTGCCACCCGGCTGATGGGCGACCAGTTTGGCCACGATCCGGTCCAGCGTGTCGTATTTTTCGGTGTCGGCGCAATAGGGCGACAGCGTGGGCGTGGTGTAAGTGGTTTGCAATTCGCGGCGCAGGTCGGCCATGGATTTGTCCGGGTTGCGGTCCATCAGTTTGCAGATCTCAACGGCGACGCGCATGCCGCAATCGTAGCCCCGGCCCACAGGTTCCGCGAGGAAGTAGTGACCGGATTTCTCAAACCCTGCCAAGGCGCCCAGGGCATGAACGCGGCGTTTCATGTGGCTGTGGCCGGTTTTCCAGTAGTCCGTGGTGGCACCATTTGCTTGCAGCACCGGGTCGCTGGCATAGATGCCGGTGGATTTAACGTCCGCGACAAAGGTGGCGTTGGGATGAAGGCGCGACAGATCGCGGGCCATGATCACGCCGACCTTATCGGCAAAAATCTCTTCGCCCTCGTTGTCGACAACACCGCAGCGATCCCCATCGCCATCAAAGCCGAGCGCAAAATCCGCGCCGCTGGCTTTGACGCTTGCGGACATGTCGTGGAGCATTTCCATTGCTTCGGGGTTGGGGTTGTAGTTGGGGAAGGTGTAGTCGAGGGTGCAGTGGCTTTCGACGACATCGACGCCCATGCGGCGCAGAACCTCGGGGCCAAAGGCCGCCGCAGTGCCATTGCCCGCCGCACAGACAACCTTGAGCGGGCGGGACATTTTGAAATCCCCCACGAGGTCGTCGATATAGGCCTCAAGCACGCCATCAACGCGCTCATACTTGCCGCCGTCGCGGGCGATGCTCTCGCCATTCAGGACAATCTCGCGCAGGCGGGACATTTCGTCGGGGCCGTGGGTAAGCGGACGCTCAAACCCCATTTTGACGCCCGTCCAGCCATTAGGATTGTGCGAGGCCGTAACCATCGCCACGGCGGGTGCATCAAGGTGGAACTGCGCGAAATACGCCATCGGGGACAGGGCCGGGCCGATATCGCGCACGTGGATACCAGCCTCCATCAAGCCGGTCATCAGCGCATATTTGATCGCAACAGAATAATCGCGGTAGTCATTACCCACTGCGATCACCGGAGGGATGCCGGCCTCATGCATCTGGGTGCCTAGTCCGCGCCCCAGCGCCTGCATGCCGGGTAAATTGATTTCTTCGGGGAACCGCCACCGCGCATCATATTCGCGAAAACCGGTGGGTTTAATCATCGGATCGCGCAGAAATTCCCATGTGTTGGGCGTCACGTCGGCAATAGGTTTCATCAAATCGTCCCTCTTGAAGTCATTGGCCTTGGATGGCGGAGCGGGGGTTAAGATGCAACGCCGGTGCCAATATAGGCCGCATGGCGTTGCAGTTGTGTGACGCGGGATCAGGCCGAAACTTGTTCGCGCAAGATGGAGGCTGTGAGCGAGATCATCAGGTAAATGCCTGCGAAAATAATGAACGCCAGCAGCGTGTTTTCGAATTTGCGGGGATAGGTCGCCTCATCCGGGGCGCGGGGCGGGACGGAGGTAGAGAGGTAGCGAACCTGTCGGTTCGCCTCAATCCGGGCGGTTTCAAGCTGTTGGGCGGCCTGTTGCAACAGGGCCTGCCGGGTGGTCAGATCCATCTGAGCCACGCCCAACTCTGCCGAGATTCGCGCCAGTGATGCGGCGCCCTCGGCCCCTTCGGTCAGGCTGCCGCGCAGCTCAGAAATCTCATCCTCACGGAGGCGAATGATCCTTTGCAGGTTTTCGACCTGTGCAGCATTGGGGCGGGCGTTCGACATCATCGTATCAAGCCGAAAGCGCGCATCGCGCAGTTCGGTTTCGACAACACCGATTTGTTCCATCCGAGAGGACAGCTCAACATCCGCCTAAACGACGCCCAGCTGTTCCTGCAGGCGCACGACGCTTTGCTGCGCCTCAAGCATGCGGACCTCTGCGGCCTCAAAACTGCCCATCGCGCCCTCCATCTGGTCGGAGCGAAGGCGCGCGGTCAGTTGATCCACCTGTTCCTCGGCGTATCCGATCAGCGCATTGGCAAAGGCTTCGCTGGTGGCGGGGTCGGCGGCGATGACCTCCATCTTGATGACGCCCTCGGTGGGGTCATAACCAATGCGGACCATGCGTTGGTACAGTTTGTAGGTGTCTTCATTGCTGCTGTCGGGGGTGAGGCGTTGCAATTCGTCGATATTGTCGCCTTCGAAATGCGCGCGAAAGCCCAGATCATCGTCCAAGCGAGCCAGCGCATCGCGCGAAAGAAGGTAGCTTTGGACCGAGATCGAGTCCTGTTGTGTAGCCATTGAAGTGCCCGAAAAAAGCCCCCCCAAGCCCCCGGCCCCGCCGCCACCGCCGTCGGCCTGTTGGATCACAAATTCTGATTTGGTGGCGAACATCGGCGTGGCAAGCGTGTAGAAATAGAAGGCCGCGATGAACGTCGGCAGCATCACAAAGAACAACAGCCGTGCCGTGAGCAGCGCGACTTTGCGCCGACGACGGCCAGCGATGTCTCGCTGAATGGCGATGATGTCCGCCGCGCGGCTTGCAGCATCAATGCCATCCGGGGCCGGTTGCGGCGGCGTTTGCGGAGCCTGAGGCGCGGGGGTCACGGCGGGCACGTTGGCGTCTGCGACCAGTTCCAGCATGTTGGCTTTGGCGAAGGGATCGACCCCCATGGCGCGCAATTGGCGCACAGCGTCAAAGTCGGACGACGGTGTGACGCCGCGCATCTGAGCCACGCGCCGGGCCATGCGCAATTGGCGCCCTGTCAGGCCCTCGGCTCGGATGGCGGCAAGTTCGCGATCAATCGCCGCCTGTTTGGGGGAGACATCATCGCGCGGCGCACCTGAGCGGAAATCAGCGTCACCAAAGCCGTCATCCGCGGCGTCAAACACCTGATCCCCGGACATAGCGCCCGTAACTTTGCCCTCGGTCTGGCCTGTTGTGGCGCGGCGCACGCGGAATTTCTTAGGTTTGGGTTTCATAGTCATAGAGCCTTCTGGCCTCTTCTAACGTCTCAAATTGATGGAGCTTGCCGTGGCTTAAGACGGCCGCCTTATCTGCAAAGCGCGCCAGCGTCTTGGGCTGATGCGAAACGATCACCACAGTGGCGGATTGCAGCCGTTCGCGCAGGATCGAGCCCGCCTTGCGGTTGAATTCCACGTCGGTGGTTGAGGGCATCCCCTCATCAATAAGGTAAATGTCAAATTCCAGCGCCAGCATCAGCGCAAAGGTAAATCGCGCCCGCATGCCTTGGCTGTAGGTGCCGATGGGCATATCGAAATATTCATCGATCCCGCACAGATAGCGGCAAAAGGCTTCGACGTAATCAGGATCAAGCCCGTAAAGCCGAGCGATGTAGCGGGCGTTTTCGGTGCCGGAGTGTTTGTTCACGACCCCGCCCATAAACCCCAGCGGAAAGGACACGCGGCAGGTTTTGGTAACGGTGCCTTCGTCCGGTTTTTCGAGGCCAGCCATCATGTTGATAAGGGTGGTTTTGCCCGCGCCATTGGGCGCAAGGATGCCCAACGACTGCCCCACGTCCACGCGAAACGAAGCGCGATCCAAGATCACCTTGCGTTGCGTGCCGGTCCAAAAGGACTTTGAGACAGAGTCAAATTCAAGCATATACCGGCCCTTCGCTCGCACCATATCGGACCCGTCCTTTCTGGACAGATATGTTTACGGTAGCGGGGGAAATAGGCGGTATTATGTCTGTTTGTTCGGCTTATTGGCCGAACTTATGGCATTGGCCCTGCGGGATGACCTAGGAATCGCCGCATTTGGGGTGGGTATGGCCCGAGGAAAACCCGCGCCATACCAAGAGCGAATGGCGGCTTAGCCGGGTTGTTTTTCCACCCGAAGCAGGCGCCCTGCCACAAAGGACAAGATCGCGGCGCCAAAGCTAAAGAGGGCACCCATTTTCGCCGCATCCTGAACAGGACCCGGATCAAACGCCACCGTCGCAACAAACAGCGACACGGTGAAGCCGATGGCCGAAACACAGCCGATCACAAACAGATCGGACGTTTTCATGCCCTCGGGCAGGCCCAGTTTCAGCGTATGTGCCCCGATGTAGCCGAACAGCATCACGCCGAAAGGTTTACCGATGATCAGCCCGCACAGCACCAGCCAAGTCGGCTCGGCGATGGCGTTGAATTCGACACCCGCGTTGAGCAGGCCGAAGAAGAAGAGGATGATCTCAACCGGGTGCTTCAGCAGGTGTTCCGAATGGTTGAGCAGATCATGCATATAGGTTTCCGCCTGGGAGAAGATCCCGAAATCACGGTCCGCGTGGGGCAATGTCGGCACGATTGGCAGCAGGCCAAGCGCCGGGTGCAGCCCCGATTGCGCGAACCCGTACCAAGACGCAGCCCCCGCCAGCAAATATGGCCAGAACGATAGCTTTTCTCGCACCCACGTCGATTTGGCGCGTGATTGGTCGCCTCGGTCAAGCCGCCTTGGCAACCAGTTGAACAGGACAAACACACCGATTGATGCAGCAACTGACAGGAGCAGCCAGCTTGGGGCCAAGGTGCCAGAGGGATAGAAGACCGCCAGAATGATCAGCCCAGCCGCGTCATCTGCGATCGCCAAGAGCAGCAGGAACCGCACCGCCGGGTGGGCCGCGCCAAACACGAGCCGCCCCACAAGGTAGCTGAACGCAATGTCGGTCGCAGTCGGGATGGCCCAGCCATTTGCCACATCGCCGAATTTTGCGGGCCCAAGGAACCAAGCCAGCCCGAGGTAAACCGCGATTGGCCCAAACATCCCGCCCGCCGTGGCGAACAGCGGCGTCGCGGCTTTTTTGCCCCGGAGCGAGCCGTTCTTAAGAATCACGGCCTCCCAGACCTCCTTGGCCGCGATGGCAAAGAAAAACGCCATCAGGACGTCATTCACCAGGTAGTGGAACGTGAGAACTTTGTGCGTGTCATGGTGACCGAACGCAGCCGCGTCAGCCCCAAGCATGTGTTCCCAATGATGGATGTCCGCGCCCAGCAGGTCGTTGAACCACAAGGGATACTCAACCAGAAGGTGATAGCTGTGCGCATCGATATTTGCCCAGACCAGCGCGATCAACGCACCTGCGATCAGCAGTATCGAATAGTTCGTGACGAAGTTCCAGATACGGTACATTTGAAAAACTCTATCAAACTGAGAGAAAAGATCCATGACATCTATACGCAGGATTTCAAGGCAAGCAACCGCCAAGGCAATGTTTTCTAAGTGCCTCATTTTAAGTCATCATTTATGCGGCAATGCAGCGAAAAATGCTGCTATTGCAAAGGCGCGCTGTGCCTGTAGTTTGCCCTCATGATCCTCCTGAATGACATCGCAAACTGCCGCCTGTGCAAGTCGCGTTTTGAGACTACGCATACCAGCCACCAGCCGCGTCCAGTGGTCCGCGCAGAGGCCTCAGCACGCATTTTGATCGCGGGCCAAGCACCCGGTGCGCGGGTACACGCATCCGGTTTGCCTTTTGATGATCCGTCCGGGGATCGCTTGCGCAATTGGATGGACCTCACCCCAGATCAGTTCTACAACGCGACCCGCATCGCGATTGTGCCGATGGCGTTTTGCTTTCCCGGCACCACTGCCAAGGGCGCCGATTTGCCGCCCCCGCCCCTGTGCGCCCGCACATGGCGCGCCCAAGTATTGGACACGTTGCCCAACATCCAACTCACCCTTTTAGTGGGGGGATACGCGCAAAAATGGCATCTAAAGTCTGGCTCTGTCACCGACACTGTTACGGCGTGGCGCACCCACGCCCCAACGGTTTACCCCTTGCCTCACCCGTCGTGGCGCAATACCGCATGGCTCAAACGCCACCCTTGGTTCGAGACTGACCTCGTCCCACACCTGCGCCGCCATCTCGCTGAGGTCCTCGCATGAACACACCCCTCGACACCGCCGCCCTGTCCCTCGAGGCCGAAGGCACCGATGCTGCCCGCCTCCGGTTCTATGAACGGATCGCAGACGCCGAACTCTTTATCCTGCTGGAGCAAGAAGCCGAAGGTGATCAAATCGCACCTCGCCTGTTTCCTGTCGAAGGCCAAACCTTCGTGCTTGCCTTTGACCTGCCCGAACGGCTTAGCGACTTTGCCGATGGTCCCGCGCCCTACGCCGCCCTGTCTGGCCGTCTCCTGACACAAATGCTTGCCGCGGAAGGCTTTGGCCTCGGTCTCAACCTCGAAGTCGCACCTTCTTCGCACTTGCTCGACCCACAGGCCATCGCATGGTTGGCCGAAACCCTCACGAACGCCCCATCCGAGACCCAGGCAACCCCCGACACCATCGCCCCGCCCGCAGGCCTGCCAGAGGCGCTCATCACAGCCCTCGACACCAAACTCGCAATGGCCGAAGGTCTCGCCCGCAGCGCCTATCTCGTCTCCGTCACCTATGAAAACGCGCAAAAAACCCACCTTTTGGGCTTCGTCGGCGCAATCCCCGAGGCTGAGCCCAGCCTCGCCCGCGCCGTCTCCGAGGCGCTCACTTTCTCAGGCATAGAGGCAGGCGCACTCGACGTAGGCTTTTTCCGTGCGGCCGATCCAATCACACCGCTTTTGGCCAAACATGGGCTAAGGTTTGACCTGCCCCAACTCAGCCAAAGCCAAACACCCGGCACAAACCCAGGAATGAACCCGGATCAACCCCCGAAACTACGCTAACTCTTTGGTTTCCAAATATCCCAGGGAGCGCGAGGGACAGCGTCCCTCGCCGTCGCGGCGCCCTTTAGGGCGGCGCAATACATCAGCTCGGATCGCGCCAACGGTTCACAATCGGATAGCGACGATCCAACCAGAACGCGCGCTGTGACAGCCGCGCGCCCGGAGCAGATTGAAAGCGCTTGTATTCACTGATGTAAATCAACCATTCGACACGCTTGACCGTTTCACGATCGTAGCCATCCGCCACGATTTCCCCGACCGAAAGCTCCCGGTCGATCAACCGTTCAAGGATTGCGTCCAGCACCTCATAGGGCGGCAGGCTGTCCTCATCTTTTTGATCAGGGCGCAGTTCTGCTGAAGGTGGCTTGTCGATGATACTCACCGGGATCATTTCACCCGCGGGCGCCTTCATCCAAGGTCGGTGATTGGCGTTGCGCCATCGGCACACATCAAACACACGTGTTTTGTACATATCTTTGATGGGGTTATAGCCGCCAGACATATCCCCGTAGATCGTGGCATAGCCCACCGCGACCTCGGATTTATTGCCAGTCGTCAAAAGCATTTCGCCGTTCTTATTGCTGAGCGCCATCAACAAAAGCCCGCGCAGGCGGCTTTGGATGTTTTCCTCTGCAATGCCCGGTTCGGTGCCCGCGAAGAACGGTGCAAGCGCATCGCTGACAGCGGCGCGTGGCCCCGAAATCGGCACGTTGTCCAACGCACAGCCAAGCGCGCTGGCGGCCGTGGCCGCGTCATCCAGAGACCCCTGCGAGGTATATTCTGACGGCAGCATCACGCAGCGCACATTCTCGGGCCCCAATGCGTCGGCAGCGATACACGCCACAAGTGCGCTATCAACGCCCCCCGACATGCCCAGCAGCGCTTTTTTGAAACCCGCTTTGCCCATGTAGTCCCGCAGGGCCAGCACCGTGGCGTGGTAATCCGCCTCGATCCCTTCTGGCGCGTGGGCCTTGTCACCCTCGACCGCGACCCAGCCTTCGTCGCCCAGTTCGAAGTCAACGTGAGCGATATGTTCTTCGAACGCGGGCAGCTGATGGGTCAGTTTGCCGTGGGGGTTCAAAACGAAACTTGCGCCATCGAACACCTGATCGTCCTGCCCGCCCACAAGGTTGAGGTAGACAGCCGGCAAACCAGTCTCAACGGTGCGGGACACGATATGCGCAAAACGCACGTCTTGCTTGCCTGTAAAATAGGGGGAGCCGTTGGGGATCACGAGGATCTCGGCCCCAGTCTCCGCAAGGGTCTCGGCGACGTCCTCGAACCACGCATCCTCACAGATCGGCGTGCCGATCCCGACACCCTTGATCCGATAGGGACCCGACACATCACCGGATTGAAAGTAGCGCTTTTCGTCAAAGACTTTGTAGTTCGGAAGGTGGTGTTTCAAGACACGGGCGACCGTGCGCCCACCTTCAAACACGAACCACACGTTATGAGGCTTGTCGTCGCCCTCTTTCCACCATGGCGCACCAATGCCCAGCGCCGGGCCATCGGCACAGTCTTGGGCCAGCGCCTCTAGGTGGCGGGCGCAATCGGCAACAAAGGCAGGTTTACGAACAAGATCTTGGGGCTGATAGCCCGTCAAAAACATCTCAGGCAGGGCGACCATATCGGCGCCTGCGGTTTTGCCTGCAGCCCATGCAGCGCGGGCCTTGTCGGCATTGCCCTCAAGGTCCCCCATCACAGGATTTAGCTGCGCGATTGTCAGGCGAAATGTGCTCGACATATGCCTCGTCTCCCCGTGTCGTCCCAGGTTGGTGCTCTTGCGGCAGTTTCCCTCTACCGACATCGCGCACGGAGGGAAAGCGCCGATCCCGGCTATCCCCCGCGCAGAGCGGGGAAAACCGTTGCCCCCGCCCTATCGGTCATTTAGCTTTGGGGCGAGCGATGTCACCGCATTCGTGGGGAGCAGACCGTGACGCATAAATCGACAGCCCTAATTCTGGCCACTATCCTAGCTTTTTCCGCGCCCAGCACCGTCTTGGCGCAGTCCGGTGAAATCGTCACCAAGCAATATGATGGTGGCGGGATATATGAAGGCACCTTTCTGGACGGCAAACAGCACGGCACCGGCACCTATCGGCTGCCCAATGGCTACGTCTACACCGGCGAATGGGCCGCGGGCGAAATCCGTGGCACAGGCACGGCTGAGTTTCCGGACGGCTCAGTCTATACAGGGACCTTTGCACGCGGAAAGCCCGAGGGCACGGGCAGCATCATCTTTGCGGATGGCGGCACCTATGAGGGCGACTGGCTAGACGGTAAAATCACCGGACGTGGTGTGGCGAATTATGCCAACGGCGTGCGCTATACCGGCAGTTTCGTGAACGCCCTGCATGATGGCGACGGCATCATGGAAAGCACAACCGGCTACCGCTATGAGGGATCATGGGTCGACGGAATGAAGGACGGCACCGGGCTGATTACTTATCCCGATGGCGCCACCTACGAAGGTCAGATGGTCAAAGGCGCGCGTGAGGGTCAAGGCGCCCTGACAATGCCCGACGGCTTGGTCTATATCGGCAACTGGAAAGCTGGCCAGATCAACGGCTTGGGCCGTCTGACACAGCCCAACGGTGACATCTATGAGGGCCTTTTGGTCAATGGCCAGCGCCATGGCACGGGTGCGGTCACCTATGCCAACGGCGACGTCTATGAGGGCGAGTTTTTTGAGGACAAGCGCCAAGGCCAAGGCATTTTCAAGGGCACTGACGGATATCAATACGTCGGGTCTTGGGTCGATGGTCGGATAGAGGGCGAGGGTGAGGTCACCTATCCCGATGGTTCGGTCTACGTTGGCGGGTTCCGCAACGATCTGGCGCATGGCACTGGCAAAATCACCTATCCCGATGGCGCCAGCTATGACGGCGATTGGGTGGATGGCGTGATTGAAGGTAAGGGCCGCGCGCAATACCCCAACGGTTTGCTGTACGTTGGTGAATTCTTGAACGCCAAGAACCATGGCCAAGGCGTAATGACCTTTGCTGATGGCTACCGCTATGACGGCGCGTGGGAAGACGGGCTGCGCCACGGCATGGGCACCGCCACGTATGCAGATGGCACGATCTATGTCGGGACATTTGAGCAAGGCCAGCGCGACGGTGAGGGCAAGATCACGATGGCGGATGGCTTTGTCTATCAGGGCGGCTGGCAGGCCGGTGAGATTCACGGCCAAGGCACGGCGACCTATTCAAACGGCGACGTATATGAAGGCAGTTTTGCCAAGGGCAAACGTCAGGGCCCCGGCACCATGCGGTACGCCACCGGCGAGATCGAAAGCGGTGAGTGGGATCAGGGACGCCTGTCCGCATTGGCCGCCGAAACGGAGGCCCCGGCGCAGGAAACCGACCCAACGCCACAGGTCGGCACCGCTGCTGAGGCCCCTACCGAAGCTGAAGCTCCCGCTGATGAGCCGCCCTCAGACGACGCCCCGTCAGACGAGGCCCCGTCAGATGCGGCCACGCCCGACAGCGGCAACGACGGCTAGACCGCGACGTCCGAAGGCTTGGCTTGGGGCAGGTCATCATCCTCTAGGTAGAGATGCGCGAACACCTGCGTCCAGATATCGTCTGGCGCAGTTAGTTCGTTGGCGGTGACGTAGCCGATCCCGGCTTCCTCTAATGCGGCGGCTTTTGCATCGGCCAATGGCCCCGCATCCCGCGCGTTGCCAACAAAGTCGAGTGCTGCAACCGGCAGCCCTGCGTCATCGAGGATCAAGATATCCACCCGTTGCGCCACAAATCCTGCGCGCACCGCATCTTGGTCGGTTTGCGCCGCACGACGATCCACATGCAGGAACGCATCCAGCGACACCTGTGCATGGAGGGTCATATCGGGAGCCTCAACCTCAAGCCGGTCGGTAATCATGTTGAACACCGCCAGATGGCCGGGTGTCATCAGACGCATGGCATGGATCGCCACACGGGCGGGCGGCTTGGGTGCCGCTGGTGCCGTGCGTGGCAGGGGCTGCATTTCCTGCGCGGGCATGTAATCCGTATCCCATGAGCCGGAACCTCGCAGCGCCGTTGCCTCAGCCTCGGCTGCAGCTTCTAGTTTGCGCAGGGTGGCGGCGGCAACGGTTTGCGCGTCTTGGGCGCGTTTATCTGCGTCGCCTGTGACGCTGCGGATCAGTTTTGCAAACATGAGAGTTCTGCCCGTTTTTGTGTTCTCGATGGTGCAAAGGTGACAGGCAAGGGTGGCGAAATATGGGCACGCTCGCGGGATTTATGCGGAAAAGTCTAAACGCTTTCGCCTTGCTCCATCTTCGCAAGGAACCGTTCCGCACGATCCAAAACCTCGGCGCAGTGCGTGTCGTCCATCCGGTCCCACGTCCGGTACATCTGTGCCATACGCGGGTTTTTGGCGAACCGTTCCCGGTGACGATTGAGAAACGCCCAGTAGAGTGCATTGAACGGACAGGCATCATCGCCGACCTTTTCCTTCACCTTATAGGCGCAGGTTTTGCAGTGGTCCGACATCTTGTTGATGTAGTTGCCCCCCGACACATAGGGCTTGGACCCCACGATGCCGCCGTCGGCAAATTGGCTCATGCCAATAACATTGGGGGCTTCGACCCATTCGTAGGCATCCGCATAGACCGCAAGATACCATTCGTGCACTTCAAACGGATCAATCCCCGCCAAGAGCGCAAAGTTCCCCGTCACCATGAGCCGTTGGATATGGTGGGCGTAGGCCTCATCGCGGGTGGCGGCGACGGCGGTGGACATACATTTCATTCGCGTGTCGGCGCCCCAATATAGTGCGGGCAGTTTGCGGGTGTGGCCCAGCACGTTGCGGTGCATGTAATCGGGGCCTTCGCGGAAATAGATGCCGCGCATGTATTCGCGCCACCCGATAATCTGTCGGATAAACCCCTCAACCGCGTTCAGGGGCGCATGTCCTGCCCTGTAGGCTGCTTCGACGGCATCGCAGGCTTCGCGCCACGGCAGAAGGCCTGCGTTGATATACATCGAAATGACCGAGTGGTAGAGAAAGCGATTGTCCGTAAGCATCGCATCCTGAAAGTCGCCATATTTAGGCAAGGCGTGGTCGATGAAATGCTGGAGCGCCGCCCGTGCACCGGCTCGGTCCGTCGCAAAAGAAAATGGCCGCAGCGTGCCGAAGTTGTCCGCGAACCGCGCCTCAACCAGATCCAGCACTTCACGCGTGGTGGCGTCAGTTTGGAACTGAAGCGGGCCTTCGTGCGTGACCTCATCGGGGGCGGGTTTACGGTTGTCGTGATCGTAGTTCCACTTGCCCCCTTCGGGCTGGTCACCCTCCATCAACAGCCCGGTTTTGCGGCGCATATCGCGATAGAAATACTCCATCCGGAGCTGTTTGCGCCCCTCGGCCCATGCGTCGAATTCGGTGTGACTGCACAGAAACCTGTCGTCTGGGAACTGGTGCACCGGCACGGGACTGTCCTCTAGCGCGGAAATCACGCGCCATTCGCCGGGTTCCGTGGCCAGCACCTCGGCCGCGCCGGTATCGCCTGCGACGGCCAACAGGGCCGACACGATACTGGTATGGCCGTCATCCAGCGTGAAATAGCGCACGTTCCAGCCATCGGCCCGCAGTTCGGCAGCGAATTTGCGCATGGCGGCGAAAAGAAAGGCGATCTTTTTGGGATGATGGGGGACGTAGGATGCCTCTTCCATGACCTCGGCCATGACCACCACGTCGCGGGTTTTATTAGCCTCACGCAGCGCGCTGAGTTCGGGGGACAGCTGGTCGCCCAGCACCAAGATAAGTTTCACCACGGCACCTGTGTATTGGCCCAATCGTAGAATTGGCCTGTGTCTTGGGGGCCGCGCGCATCCAGCACATGACTGATGTTGGCGGCGGCTTCGTGCGGGGGAACCGAGGGGTAACGGCCCAGATATTTCTGCGTAAACGGCGTGGCCACAGTACCGGGATGGAGTGCTATCAGACAGGCCTGTGTGTGCGTTCGCGCCAGTTCAATCGCGGCGGTGTGGATGACTTGGTTCACCCCCGCCTTGGCGGTGCGGTAACTGACCCAGCCGCCGATTTGGTTATCGCCGATACTGCCGACGCGCGCGGATAAAACCGCAATCACGCTGGGCGATTTGCGCGGAATCAACCGCCAAACATGTTTCAGCACCAGCGCGGGCCCCAAAGTGTTGAGCCGGAATTGCGCCATCATCGCCTCTGGCTCAAGCGCTTTGATCGTCCGCTCGGGTTGATGGCCATCAATTTCAAGCGCGCCAGTGGCCACGATGATCCGCGCAAACGGCCCCTCTAACGCGCCCAAAGCGGCCGAAACACTGGCCTCATCGGTCACGTCTAGCCCGTCCTTGCTGCGCGAAAGGGCTGTTACTTCATAGCGCTGCGCCAATTCGGCCACCAACGCCTGCCCGATCCCGCCGGACGCTCCTATCACCAATGCTTTTTCCATGACCCGCACCTAGCGCGGGGGTTTCTCAAGACAATTTGATTTAACCTCTTTTCAAACCGCATCGCAGACGTATGATGACGCCCTATGACACAGCGTCCACATATCCCCACCGGCAGAGCCAACGCTCTCCTAGACGCAAGCCTGCTTCTTAGCCGCCTCTGAGCGTGCCTTTTGGCGCGACCGCTCAGGGGAGGATCAGCGCCAGTCACAAAAAAACGCACAGAAGCACAGAGACAAAGACCATGACACAGAACCGCGTTTCGCCAGAGGCAAACAAAGACAAAGTCGTTATTTTCGACACCACATTGCGCGACGGTGAGCAAAGCCCCGGCGCCACAATGACCCATGACGAAAAGGTCGAGATCGCTGAGATGCTCGATGAAATGGGTGTAGATATCATCGAAGCGGGTTTCCCGATTGCCTCTGAAGGTGATTTTGAGGCCGTTTCCGAGATTGCGCGCCGGTCAAAGAATTCGGTGATCTGCGGGCTCGCACGGGCCAACTTCAAGGATATCGACCGCTGCTTTGAGGCTGTGAAGCACGCCGCCAAGCCACGCATTCACACGTTTATTGGCACGTCGCCGCTGCACCGGGCCATCCCGAACCTGACCATGGATGAGATGGCCGATAAAATCCATGAGACCGTCACCCATGCCCGCAATCTGTGCGACAATGTGCAGTGGTCGCCGATGGATGCGACCCGGACCGAGTGGGATTATCTTGCGCGCGTTGTGGAAATTGCGATCAAGGCAGGTGCCACCACGATCAACATCCCCGATACCGTGGGCTATACCGCACCGCGCGAGAGTGCGGACCTGATCCGGCGTCTGATTGCCGAAGTGCCCGGGGCTGACGCCGTGATTTTTGCCACGCATTGTCACAACGACCTCGGCATGGCGACCGCAAACGCGCTGGCCGCGGTTGAAGGCGGCGCGCGCCAGATTGAGTGTACGATCAATGGCTTGGGTGAACGCGCAGGCAACACCGCCCTTGAGGAGGTCGTCATGGCCCTGAAGGTGCGCGGCGATATTATGCCCTACACCACCGGGATTGAGACGACAAAACTGATGGCGATTTCGCGCCGCGTGGCTTCTGTTTCCGGGTTCCCGGTGCAGTTCAACAAGGCGATCGTCGGCAAGAACGCTTTTGCGCACGAAAGCGGTATCCACCAGGACGGGATGCTCAAGAACGCAGAGACGTTTGAGATCATGCGCCCCGAAGACGTGGGTCTGTCTGAGACGAACCTCGTGATGGGCAAACACTCCGGCCGGGCCGCGCTGCGGTCCAAGCTGGGTGAGTTGGGCTATGAGCTGGCCGACAACCAACTGGCCGACGTGTTTGTGCGGTTCAAGGCGTTGGCTGACCGCAAAAAGGAAATCTACGACGACGACCTCATCGCGCTGATGCAAGACGAGGAGCGTTCCGGCGAGGACCGCATCAAGGTCGAGTATCTGCGTGTCGTGTGCGGCACCGAAGGCCCACAAGAGGCAACACTGCGCTTGGTCATCGACGGCGAGAGCGTTTCCGCAGATGCGACTGGTGATGGCCCCGTGGATGCGGCGTTTAACGCGGTCAAAGCCTTGGTCGCGCACTCGGCCCGGCTGCAATTGTACCAAGTGTCCGCAGTGACCGAAGGGACCGACGCGCAGGCCACTGTAACCGTGCGGATGGAAGAAGAGGGCCGGATCGTTTCGGGCCAATCGGCAGATACAGATACGGTGGTGGCTTCGGTCCGGGCCTATGTCAACGCCCTCAATCGGCTAATGATGCGGCGCGAAAAATCCGGCTCTGACGCGCGGGAAATCCGCTACACGGACGCCGCTGGCTAGGCGTGTTGAGCGATCAAAAGAGCATTTGATCCTAAATCAGGTGCTCTTTTACCATTTTTGGCTCAAAATGGGGAAACAGTTACTCCGGACTTGATTATCGCCGCTCTCTGTGGCCTGTTAATACTAATTTAACAGTATTTAATAAATTAGTGTTTAATGGAGGTCGCCGTGCACGACGGTTCTTTTGATGTCTCACCATCCGAATTTTATTTTTTTGATCGCCAAAAGATGATGGAAAAGGCGGACAGCTTGCATGAGCAGTTCGCGAACGCCGAACCATTTCCTCACGTAGTCATCGACGATTTCTTTCCTGAGAACGTCGCGCTGCGTCTCGGACAGGACTTCCCTGGTATCGAAGATATCAACTGGAAGTTTGAAGGTCCCGGCGACAGTCTGCATTCTGGCAGCAAACACATCGAGAAAGTCGCGACGTCGAATGAGGAGCATTTCCCCCCCTTCATTCGGCAAATGATGATGCAGTTTCAATCAGGAATTTTCTGTGGTTTCCTGGATCGCCTCACTGGGTTTAAGCATCTAGCGCCTGACCCGAACCATCATGGGTGCGGGTTACACTCTACTGGTAACGGGGGGCGCCTGATGCTGCACATCGATGCGTCACGCCACCCGAATAAAGACCTAAACCAGTTGATCAATATGATCTATTATTGCTCCCCCGACTGGAAGCTAGAGTATGGAGGCGGGCTTGAGCTTTGGAATGAGGACGCAACCCAGTGCGTCAAGAAAGTCGAACCCTTATTCAATCGGATGGTGATCTTTTATACTGCTGGCAAGAGCTGGCATGGTCACCCAAACCCTATCCAATGCCCTCAGCATATGCGCCGCAATTCACTCGCGTTATACTACTACACAACAGATCAAGGCATTTCGGACCTAAACTATGTGAACTATGTGCAGTGGAAAGGCGTAACAGCACATGACAAGATGAACACCCGTCACCGTATCAAAGCAGCTATTCGCGACAGCCTCCCTGAGACGACTGTCAACAAGATCGCTTCGACAGTGCGGAAACTGGGCTTCAATAAAAAGTAGTATGAGCTTGTTTGGTTGGTTTAAGCGCGATCCGATACCCTCTCGTCGAGCCCCTATAGCGTCTCCCTGCGTAAATATCTGCACGCTGCACCCGTCTGGCCCTATCTGCATCGGGTGCAAGCGCACTGCTGCCGAAATTGCACAATGGGAAGAATTGACAGCCGCCAAACGCGCCGAAATTCTCGCTAAGTTGCCCGCGCGAGAGCTGCCCATAACCACCTAAGGACCGGCAAGCGTCCTCCCTTTGCTCCTAAAAGGCGAAATATGGCCGACAAATTGAGGATCGGCCTTTACCCTTTCTTCGTGCGAAGCCATTAACTGTAACCAGAGCGGGTCACATCGACCTGCATTGGCGATTTCACCGGGGATAAAAAAAAATGGCATTCGGGTTCGGGGGTTTGTTCTCCTCAGACATGGCAATCGACCTTGGGACAGCCAACACGTTGGTCTACGTCAAGGGCAAGGGCGTGGTGTTGAGCGAGCCTTCGGTTGTCGCGTACCACACCAAAGGTGGCCGCAAAGAAGTCCTGGCCGTTGGCGAAGACGCCAAATTGATGCTGGGCCGCACGCCCGGCTCCGTTGAGGCGATCCGCCCCATGCGCGACGGTGTCATCGCAGACTTCGACACCGCCGAGGAAATGATCAAGCATTTCATCCGCAAGGTCCACAAACGTACAACCTTTACCAAACCCAAGATCATCGTCTGTGTGCCCCATGGCGCGACACCGGTTGAGAAACGCGCCATTCGCCAGTCTGTTCTGGGAGCTGGCGCACGCAAAGCCGGCCTAATCGCCGAACCGATTGCCGCCGCGATTGGTGCTGGCATGCCAATTACGGACCCCACGGGATCTATGGTCGTGGACATTGGCGGCGGGACCACTGAGGTTGCCGTTCTGTCGCTCGGCGATATCGTTTACGCACGCTCCGTGCGTGTGGGTGGCGATCGGATGGATGAAGCGGTGATCGCGTATTTGCGGCGTCATCAGAACCTTTTGGTCGGTGAAGCCACGGCAGAGCGGATCAAGACCTCGATCGGGACAGCGCGGATGCCTGATGACGGGCGTGGCGCCTCCATGACGATCCGGGGTCGGGACCTGTTGAACGGTGTGCCCAAAGAAACCGAGATCACGCAGGCACAAGTGTGTGAGGCGTTGGCCGAACCGGTGCAGCAAATTTGCGAAGCGGTGATGCAAGCGTTGGAAAGCACGCCGCCCGATTTAGCGGCGGATATCGTGGACCGCGGTGTGATGCTGACGGGGGGTGGCGCGCTTTTGGGTGAGCTGGATCTGGCGCTGCGTGAGCAGACAGGGCTGGCCATCTCGGTGGCGGACGAGTCGCTCAACTGTGTAGCTTTGGGCACTGGCAAGGCGCTTGAATACGAAAAGCTCCTGCGCCACGTTATCGACTACGACAGCTAAATCCGGCTGCAACGTTAACCTCGCCCAAGCGGAGACCCGATGGCCCGCAACTCTGACACAGAGTTTTACCAACGCCCTGTGCGTCGCCTCATTCTGGGGCTGATGGTCTTTGTGCTGGTGGCGATCGTGCTATTGTGGCGGATCGATAATCCGCGTGCTGAACGCATCCGCTCTATGCTGGTGGATGCGGTGGTCCCGAACGTTGAATGGGCCATGGTGCCTGTGACCAAGCTGAGCCGTCTGGTGCAAGATTTTGAGGGCTACACCCGCGTTTATGAACAGAACCAAGACCTGCGCCGTGAGTTGCAGCAAATGAAGGCCTGGCGGGAGGCCGCCCTTCAGCTAGAGCAGGAAAACGCGCGACTTTTGGATCTAAATAAGGTGCGGCTATCGCCGGAGTTGACGTTTGTCACTGGGGTCGTGCTGACAGACAGTGGCAGCCCTTTTCGCCGGTCTGTGCTGCTGAACATCGGCGCGAATGACGGCATTCGCGATGGATGGGCCGCGGTGGACGGGTTGGGCGTTGTGGGCCGGATTGCCGGCGTGGGCGACAACACCGCACGCGTGATCCTTGTAACCGACCCAGTCAGCCGCATTCCCGTGACGATCCAACCATCGGGCAAGCAAGCGATTTTGACCGGGGATACCACTGCAGCCCCCCTGATCGAATTTCTAGAACGCACGACCGAAGTGCGCCCCGGTGACCGGGTTGTGACATCAGGTGATGGCGGCGTATTTCCCGCCGATCTGTTGGTCGGGCAAATGGCCCAAGGCCCAGACCAACGCTGGCGCGTCCAGCTGTCAGCAGATGCGGAGCGGCTAGAATTTTTGCGTGTGCTGCGCGCACGGCCGGTGCCCGCGCTCGACACGATGGGTGGGCTCATCGCGCCCGTGCGCCCTCCGGTCCAAGGCCCACAATTGCCACCAGACCCGGAGGGCTAAGCATGGCCCCCTATGCCGTTTGGAAACAACGCACTTTACTCGTGGGCCTTCTGAGCCTGATCATTTTCACCAGCCTTTTGCCCCTTGGCCCTATGTTCGGCAGCATTCCCGGCCCGGATCTATCAATGTGTTTGCTGTTCGCGTTTGTGTTGCGCCGCCCGGACTACGTGCCCCTTGGGCTCGTGTTGGTAATGGTGTTTGTGGCAGATGCACTGTTGATGCGGCCCCTTGGATTGTGGACCCTGATCATGCTGGTCGCGACGGAATTCTTGCGCCGCAGCGTGGTCCAGACAGAGGCTCTTACCCCCGCAGAGGAGTTCGGCCAGATCCTGCCGGTTATGCTGGCGTGTTTCATCGCCGAACGCCTTATCCTATTGGCGCTATTGGCAGAGCCGCCCGTTTTTTTCAGCCAAGTCGTCCACGTTGGGATGACACTTGTGTTTTACCCGATTATCGTTCTGTTCACCCACAGCGTGCTAGGCGTCCGACGCCTGCAACCCGGCGAAGTTGACACTTTGGGAGGGCGCGCATGAAGCGCAATGTCAAAGACAGTGAAGACAGCCTGCGGCGCATCACACGGCGCGCCGCGATTGTGGGCGGCGTAAAGCTGGCGTTTATTGGGTTGCTTGCGGGGCGTATGCGTCAGCTACAGGTCGAGGATGCGGATCAATATCGCCTTTTGGCCGAGGAAAACCGGATCAACGTGCGCCTGCTCGCGCCGGCGCGGGGATTGATGTTTGACCGCAATGGCACCCTTTTGGCGGACAATGCGCAAAACTACTCTGTTACAATTGTGCGCGAAGACACGGATGACGTTGAAGCGACAATCGAACAATTGCGCGCCTTGATCCCACTGGATGAGGGGCAATTGCAGCGAGCATTGCGCGAAATGCGCCGTCGGTCGCCCTTTGTGCCTGTGACGCTGGCGGATGGTTTGACGTGGAAAGAATTCTCGATCGTTGCGGTGAATACCCCGGCGTTGCCCGGTCTTTACCCCGAAGTGGGCCTGCTGCGCCGCTATCCTCTTGGTGCGGATTTCGCCCATACCGTCGGCTACGTGGGCCGCGTGACGGAGCGAGATCTGGCCAACCAAGAAGACCGCGACCCGCTGCTACAAATGCCCCAGTTCAAGATCGGCAAGTTCGGAGCAGAGGCCAAGCTAGAGGACATTTTGCGCGGCAAAGCCGGATCCCGCCGTATCGAGGTCAACGCCTTGGGTCGCGTGATGCGTGAGTTGGGACGCGAGGAAGGTCAGCGCGGCGCAAGCGTGCAGATGACCATGGACGCCAACTTACAAAACTATGTCCAAGCCCGGCTGGGTAACGAAAGCGCCAGCGCCGTTGTGATGGATGTGGAGACAGGCGACTTGGTCGCCGCCGTGTCCTCGCCCAGTTATGACCCCAACAAGTTCGTCGATGGCATCAGCCAAAGCGATTTTGATTTGTTGCGCGACAATGATCACCGCCCCCTGCACAACAAGATCGCTCAGGGTCTGTATCCACCGGGTTCGACCTTTAAGATGGTCACCCTTTTGGCCGCCCTTGAGGCCGGTTTGATCACGCCCGAGGAACGCATACAATGTAACGGCGTGCTACGCGTGGGCGGCAGGCGGGCGCACTGCTGGAAACGTGCAGGACATGGGCCCGTTGACCTGAAAAAATCCCTCGTGGAGAGTTGTGATGTCTATTACTACGACATCTCAATGCGGGTCGGGATTGAGAAAATCGCAGAAATGGCGCGCAAGTTGGGCCTGGGCGTGGCGCATGACGTGGATATGACCTCCATCTCAAGCGGGCTGATCCCAAACAAAGACTGGAAATTCGCCAACCGCGGCGAAGAATGGGTGATCGGTGACACGGTCAACGCCTCAATCGGTCAGGGCTTTGTGCTGTCATCGCCACTCCAACTGGCGGTTATGACCGCGCGGCTGGCCACGGGGCGCACGATCATGCCCCGCATGGTGAAATCCATCGATGGCGTTGAGCAGCCGATCGAAAACGGCCCCGACATGGGGCTGAACCCGCTTCACCTACGGTGGGTGCGTGAGGCGATGTATGACGTCAACAATGGCCGCCGCGGGACCGCGCGCGCAAGCCGCATCATGACTGAGGAACACAAGTGGGCCGGCAAGACCGGTACCAGCCAAGTCCGTAACATCACCCCGGCCGAACGCGCGCGCGGCGTGTTCCGCAACGCCGACCTGCCATGGAACCGGCGCGACCACGCCTTGTATGTAGGCTTTGCACCCTTTGACGCCCCGAAATACGCGATTTCAGTGGTGGTCGAGCATGGCGGTGGCGGATCATCTGCGGCTGCTCCCGTGGCGCGGGACATCATGTTGCAGGCATTGCATGGCGGGCTTCCGCCATTGGATGCCTACCCCTCCGATCAGCAGCGCGAAATTGAAGAAATGCAAAACGCGCTGCCGCTGCGTCCGACAGGTCCAAGCTCATCGGGGCGGACCCGGGCGTGAGTTATCTGGAGTACAATGTCGCGCAGGTCCCATCGGGTCTGCGCAAAGTGCTGCACCTGAACTGGGCGCTGGTCGTGTTGATTGCGGCCGTTGTGGCAATTGGTGTGATGCAGCTGTACTCCGTAGCCGGGGGGTCTTGGAGCCCATGGGCCGAGCCGCAACTTAAACGATTTGGTCTAGGTCTTGCGGCAATGTTTATCGTCGCGATGATCCCCATCTGGCTTTGGCGCAATCTGTCTGCGCTGTTGTTCGCGATCTCAATCGCGCTGCTTTTGGCGGTGGAATTCGTGGGGGTCGTGGGCATGGGCGCGCAGCGGTGGATCGACCTTGGGTTCATGCGACTGCAACCATCCGAGCTTACGAAGATTACGTTGGTCATGATGTTGGCAGCCTATTACGACTGGCTTCCGGCCGAAAAAGCCTCACGGCCGATTTGGGTCATGATCCCAGTGGCTCTGATCCTGCTGCCGGTCATGCTTACGCTTATGCAGCCCGACCTTGGTACCGCGATTTTGCTGCTGGCCGGCGGCGGGGCGATGATGTTTTTCGCGGGCGTCCACTGGGCCTATTTTGCGACGGTGATCGCGGCCGGCGTGGGACTGGTGACTGCGGTTCTACAATCCAAAGGCACCAGTTGGCAGATCCTGAAGGACTACCAATATCGCCGGATCGACACCTTTCTTGACCCCGAAACCGACCCTTTGGGCGCAGGCTATCACATCACTCAATCCAAGATTGCGCTTGGTTCTGGTGGGTGGACCGGGCGTGGCTATATGCAAGGCACGCAATCACGGCTGAATTTTCTGCCCGAAAAGCACACGGATTTTATCTTTACCACGCTGGCTGAAGAGTTCGGCTTTATCGGCGCGCTGTCCCTGCTGACGCTTTATACGCTGATCATCGTATTCTGCGTCATCTCAGCGTTACGCAACCGAGACCGGTTTTCGTCTCTTGTGACACTCGGCATCGCGGTGACGTTCTTTTTGTTCTTTGCGGTAAATATGTCGATGGTCATGGGCTTGGCTCCGGTCGTCGGCGTGCCTTTGCCACTTGTCAGTTATGGCGGCTCCGCCATGCTGGTTCTTATGGTCGGCTTTGGGGTCGTCCAATCCGCACATATCCATCGACCAAGGACCCGTAATGGTTAATATTCTCTTTGCTGACCGCCCTGAAATGTGGTCGGACTACGCCCCCCATTTGCGCCGAGCCCTAGATGCTGAGGGCCTGACGGATGCCGTCATCGCGCCCGAAATGACCCCGCAAGACGTAGATTACATCGTTTATGCCCCCTCCAGCTTTGTCCAAGATTTTCGGCCCTATACGCGGTTAAAAGGGGTCATGAACCTATGGGCAGGCGTCGAGGATGTCATCGGGAACAAGACGCTAACCGCGCCTTTGATGCGCATGGTCGATCCAGGGTTAACCGATGGCATGGTGCAATGGGTGCTGGCCCACACGCTCCGGCACCACATGGACATCGATACCCATATCCACGGCCAAGACGGTCAGTGGCGGTCTGGCCGGGCGATGACCCCGCTGATGTCCCGGCGCAAGGTGGGCATTTTGGGCTTGGGTGAATTGGGCGGGGCCTGCGGCGCAGCCCTCGCGGGGCTCGGCTTTCAGGTTATGGGCTGGAGCCGGTCCGCCAAAAACGTGCCCGGTGTGACCAACTACACAGGAGAGGAAGGCTTGAACGAGGTTTTGAGCCACTCTGAAATCCTCATCCTTCTGACGCCTCTGACCTCCAAAACCGAAAATCTGTTAAACGCCGAACGGCTCAGCCTATTGCCCAAAGGGGCCTATGTGCTGAACCCGGGGCGTGGCGGGTTGATCGATGATAAAGCCCTTCTGGCGGCTCTGGACAGTGGTGCAATTGCGCACGCCACGCTTGATACCTTCCGGGTCGAGCCCTTGCCACCAGAGCACGCGTATTGGCGTCACCCCCGCGTGACCGTCACGCCGCACATCGCAAGCGAGACTCGTTCCGATACTGCATCAGAGCAGATCGCAGCCAATATCGCACGAAATGAGCGCGGCGAGCCGTTTCTACACGTTGTGGACAGAACAGACCTTTGACGTAGATTCGCCGCGTGTTGGCCCCGGCTTGCACGCTTGTGCCTTGGATAGGGTCAAACTGTTGCACGCCTGTGGCCGATTGGGCATGGGCGGCGCGACAGTGATTACCATAAGCGCGCATTGTGATCGAAACCTATTGTTTCTTTGACAGAACTTGAGAAAATAACGCGCTAAAGGCGATACTAGGGACACAACGGTGGGGGCCGTCACGCTGAAAGCCTGCCATGAATTCCGTCTTCAGGTCCTCCACATCTATACGCCCCTCACAGAAGGAAGCGGCAGGTAGACCTCGCGCCTCATTCGATCTGTCTTGGCTAAATGCACAAGGGCACCCCGAATGGGAAACCCGGATGCTACCTGTATCAGAAGTGATAGAGGCGGCTGTCTCCAGTCTGGCAAGAGGCACCCTGCTCAATACGCCTGAAGGCCAGATCGCGATTGAAGATTTGATCCCCGGCATGATGGTCAACACAGCTTTTGGCCCGCCGGCAAAGGTGCAATGGATCGGCTCTCATTGCTATGCAGAGGGCGCAGGACCCAGCACCCAGACGCGCGCTCCACTATACCGCGTCAGCGCCGAAGCCTTTGGTCATAATGCTCCTACCCATGATTTGATGCTGGCCCATGCCGCTGCGGTGCTATTGCGTACACCCGCGTGCCGCAAGCTGGTCGGTCAAGACATGGGCTTTGCGCCGATCACCGCCTTTGAGGATAGCTACAACGTCACCCGCATTTTGCCCGCCAGTGAGGTGACCGTCTACAACTTGGCGGTGCACAGCCATGAGGCCGTCATTGCAAACGGTCTGCCCATCGAGAGCTTCCACCCCTGCCGCAACGCGCATCATCTGCTGAACCAAGACAGCCTGCGTGAACTGGCGCGGCTGTTCCCGCACCTCAGTGCACGCAACGGATTTGGACCGCAGCGCATCGCACATCTATCTGTGTCAGAAGCTCGTAATCTTGAGGTCTTTTAGCGTGTCGTGTGCTTAGGCTATTTGCTCAAGCCGCTGTTCTAGTACGTCGAACGGAACGCCCGGCTCATCCTTGGCCCCACGGATTACCAGTGAGGTTTTGACGCTCGCCACATTTTCTGCAGATGTCAGCTGCCCAGTCAAAAAGCTTTGAAAGCTCGACAAATCCGGTGCCACGCATTTCAGGATAAAATCGATCTCACCGTTCAGCATATGACACTCACGCACCAGTGGCCAATCGGCACATTTTGCCTCAAACGCGCTCAGGTCTGTTTCGGCCTGCGAATGCAGCCCTACCATGGCGAACACCTGCACCTCAAAACCCAGCGCGCGCGCGTCCACGTCGGCATGAAAACCACGGATGTAACCCGCTTCCTCAAGGCTACGAACACGACGCAAACAGGGGGGCGCACTGATGCCCACACGCTTGGCCAACTCGACATTGGTCATGCGCCCGTCGGCCTGAAGCTCTGCTAGAATCATTCTATCGATTGGATCTAATTTTGATATAGCCACGGTCCGGTGTCCTCCACGCCTCGATTTTCATATCTTACATTGCGCACCAGACATGCGCAACAATGTTTCACTTCAGCGCAAGAAATGCGAAGCTCTAATCGAGGCCTTCCATCCCTCGCTCGCGCCGCTTATATCGGGCTGCCAGCGTATTTTCAGGAGGCCGCGCGCCGATGTCCGACACCTCGCCCCAAACCCGCCACACCCGCGTTTTAATCATCGGCTCAGGCCCCGCAGGCTACACGGCGGCCGTTTACGCCTCGCGCGCGATGTTAGAGCCTGTGTTGATACAAGGCATCCAACCCGGCGGGCAGCTGACCATCACGACCGAGGTGGAAAATTGGCCCGGCGAGACCGAAATTCAAGGCCCTGACTTGATGGTGAATATGGAGGCCCACGCCCGCGCTGTTGGCACCGAAATCATTGCCGACTACATCGCGAGCATTGACCTGTCCAAGCGCCCATTCACCGCCCAATCCGACAGCGGCACGATCTATACTGCCGATGCTGTGATCCTGTGCACTGGCGCTCAAGCCAAGTGGCTAGGCCTGCCCTCCGAAGAGAAATTCAAGGGATTTGGCGTTTCGGCCTGCGCCACCTGCGACGGCTTTTTCTATCGCGGCCAAGAGGTTGTGGTCATCGGCGGCGGGAACACCGCCGTTGAGGAAGCTCTGTTTCTTACGAACTTCGCATCCAAGGTGACGCTGATCCACCGTCGCGACACGCTGCGTTCCGAGAAAATCCTGCAAGACCGACTGTTCAAGAACCCAAAAGTCGAGGTTCTTTGGAACCACTCGGTTGATGAAGTCATCGGATCTGAGACGCCTCTCGGCGTTGAGGGCGTGAAAGCTCGCCATGTGGGCACCGGTGAGGTAACCGAAGTGCCTTGCAAAGGCTTCTTTGTCGCCATCGGCCATGCGCCAGCGTCCGAACTGGTCAAAGATCAGCTCGAGACACACATGGGCGGGTACGTCGTCACCAAACCCGACAGCACAGCGACCTCAATCCCAGGCGTATTTGCGGCAGGTGATCTGACAGACCACATCTATCGCCAAGCCGTCACCAGCGCCGGAATGGGCTGCATGGCCGCTCTTGAGGCGGAGAAGTTCTTGGCAGAAGAAGAGAGCTAGAGATTCTTTTATGACCGCACCCATTCGGGGGCAAATCCGCACAGACATTCCGGCCGCATCAATCGTTTAGAAGGCGCCGGATTTCGCCAAGGAAGTGAACGATGATCGCTTTGCCCATAGGCGTCTTGTCTGCGTAGACGCTGATGTGCTTTTGGTGAATAGCCGTGAAAGCTACCCTTTACCTACGCTGCTTCCGAATTGCAGGACTGCCCATCTTACCCTCGAAGTAGTATCTCGCCCTTGAAAAGGACGGAGGGCTACCCAAGAAGGCTTACCCTCAGATTGCATTGTTCCGATTGATATTTACAATCCAGAAGCAGCGATCGATCTCATGATGAAAGCCATCAAGGAAGACCTCTGATGCAAACGGCGCGAAGCGATTTCTGAGGCGCGAGTCTGGCCTATCCCGAACTGAGGGCGCCCCTTTTCCCAAAGCCCTGCGAAACGATACCAAACCCAAGAAAATTGCCGCATTGATGTCGATTTCTCTTTGAGTTTTGAAAAGTCTATGAAATGCGTTCACCATTGAACACATTTCATAGAGTCCATTTTGACAACCCCTTTTCAAAATATGCATGCTGACGACGATCTACGTTTTCGCCTTCTGCGACAACTTGATGTTGCGCCCGGACAATCGCAGCGAACGACGGCTGAAGCGTTGGGCATCTCGCTTGGGCGGCTCAACACCCTGCTCCGCGCCCTGAGCGCAGAGGATTTGATCACTATTTCTGATAGACCCGGCCCCGACAAACGGGCCCGGTTCAACTACACCCTCACGACCAAAGGCGCAGCGACCAAAGCGCGCCTTGCGGATCACTTCCTAGCGCGCAAGCGCGCCGAATATCACGCTCTGCATGTCGAACTATCCGGCTCCGGCAGCAGCTTTCTTCCTCCTCTCAATAGGACATTTCCAATGAATTCCAATCTGACCCCGATTCAAGAACTGTATGTTAGCCAAGACAGCGCGCAGAAACTGAAAGTAGATGCCGGAGACCTGCCCAGTTGGGACCTGACCCCGCGCCAGATTTGCGATCTTGAGCTATTGATGAACGGCGGCTTCAGCCCGCTCAAAGGGTTTCTGAGCCAAGAAGATTACACCTCCGTCGTGGAAAATATGCGCCTAGCGGATGGAACACTTTGGCCCATGCCGATCACCCTAGATGTGTCCGAGGCATTTGCCGAAGGCATTGAGGCTGGGCAAGACATTGCCCTGCGCGACCAAGAAGGCGTGATCCTTGCGATCCTTTCGATTTCAGATGCGTATCGACCCAACAAAGCCCGTGAAGCAGAGATGGTTTTTGGCGCAGACGATCTGGCCCACCCGGCAGTCAACTATCTGCACAACACGGCGGGGCCCGTCTATTTGGGCGGCGCAATCACGGGCATTCAACCGCCCACTCACTACGATTTCCGCGCACGCCGCGACACACCCAACGAAATGCGCGCATACTTCCGCAAGCTGGGCTGGCGCCGCATCGTTGCCTTCCAAACGCGCAACCCATTACACCGCGCCCACCAAGAATTGACGTTCCGCGCGGCTCGTGAGGCGCAAGCAAACCTGCTGCTGCACCCCGTTGTTGGGATGACCAAACCCGGCGATGTGGATCACTTCACGCGCGTACGCTGCTATGAGGCGGTGCTGGACAAGTACCCGCAAGCGACCACATCCATGAGCCTTTTGAACCTTGCAATGCGCATGGCCGGCCCGCGCGAAGCGGTGTGGCACGGGCTGATCCGCGCCAACCACGGCTGCACGCACTTTATCGTTGGACGCGACCACGCAGGCCCAGGCAAAAACTCAGCCGGCGAAGATTTCTACGGCCCCTATGATGCGCAGGACCTATTCCGCGCCCATCAAGAAGAAATGGGCATCGAAATGGTCGACTTTAAGCACATGGTCTATGTGCAAGAGCGCGCCCAGTATGAACCCAGCGATGAGATCACCGACAAAGATGATGTAACCATCCTCAATATCTCGGGCACGGAACTGCGTCGCCGCCTGCGTGAAGGCCTTGAGATCCCAGAATGGTTCTCATTCCCTGAGGTTGTGAATGAATTGCGTCGCACATCACCACCCCGATCGCAGCAGGGCTTCACCGTGTTCTTCACCGGGCTTTCCGGCTCGGGCAAATCCACCATTGCCAACGCCATGATGGTCAAGCTGATGGAAATGGGCGGGCGCCCCGTGACGTTGCTAGATGGGGATATCGTACGCAAGAACCTGTCCTCGGAACTGGGTTTCAGCAAAGAACACCGAGATCTGAACATTCGCCGTATCGGTTATGTCGCAAGCGAAATCACCAAGAACGGCGGGATCGCGATCTGTGCGCCCATCGCACCCTACACCGCCACCCGGCGCGCCGTGCGCGAGGATATCGAACAGTTCGGTGCCTTTGTTGAAGTCCACGTCGCCACCGCACTAGCGGAATGTGAACGGCGGGATCGCAAGGGTCTGTATAAGCTGGCGCGGGAGGGCAAGATCAAGGAATTCACTGGGATCTCCGATCCCTATGAGGCACCCACCGCAGCCGAGTTGGTGGTCGATACTGAAGGGTACGAAGTGGACAATTGCGCCCAACAAGTTCTGCTTAAGCTGGAAAGCATGGGGTTGATCTCAGCCAAATAGGCTGCGCGCCCCAATCCCCAAAGACAGGCTATGGCGGGGACACCCCCGCCATACATCGATTTAGTGCACGCTCACCGGCGTAAGGTCATTCTGGCGAGCCAGTACAAATGCCAGTTTGCGGTCCCGAACCAACGCCAACTGCTGACCGTTGGGACGGTGCAAGGCATAGAGCGTCTCTACATCACCCGCTTCGGCACGCACAGCTTCGGGCAAATCCGCCACCTCAACCGGGCGGACGTATACCAGCGGCGCGTCACCCTCAGGGGCCTTAATGTCAAAATTCTCTGTCATATCCTTACCCTTTCTTGATCTTGATCGTTTGAACAACGGTCTCTGGCACCGAACGTTTCATATCCACGTGCAGCAACCCGTTCTCCATCGCGGCACCCGCAACTTCGACACCATCCGCCAACACGAATGATCGCTGGAATTGACGCGCCGCAATGCCACGGTGCAAAAACACGCGCCCCTCACTGTCGTCGGTCGAGCGCCCACGGATCACCCGCTGTTTGTCCTCAAGAGTGATCGACAGATCCTCTTCGGCAAAGCCAGCCACAGCCAACGTGATCCGAAATGCATTGTCGGACGTTTGTTCGATATTATAGGGCGGATATCCGTCGTTGCCGGATTTCGCGGTCCGCTCCACCAGCCGCTCTAGCTCATCAAAACCGAGCAAAAACGGATGAGTAGCCAAGGTAAGTTTCGTCATCAGGTAACCCTTCGAGAAGCGATTAACGCACGCAAAGGCCCGACACGCGGCACCCTGCGCATAGAATTAATATGGGATTGCATCGTCTTTGATGCAATGCCCCTTTGCTTGAGACCTAAAATGACGCTAAGAAAAGCTTTCACGTCACGTGACCTTGATGCCGATAGCTGCCACCCATGACGCCACAGCCTGACAAGATGACCCACGAAGAGGTCCTGCGTGTAAAACTAGAAGTTTTGCGCCGCGAGCATCGTGACCTTGATGTAGCCATTGACGCGTTAGGTGGGCAGGCCACGGCCGATCAGCTAACGCTCCGCCGGCTCAAGAAACAAAAGCTCCACCTAAAAGACCAGATCGCACGGGTCGAGGACGAGCTTACCCCCGATATTATCGCATAAAAGGACGGCGAAAATGACAACACCGCCTGTCGGTATCATCATGGGCAGCCAATCGGATTGGCCCACGATGAAGGAAGCCGCTTCTGTTTTGGATGATCTTGGCATCGCTTATGAGGCCCGCATTGTGTCGGCGCATCGCACGCCT
>Ga0228628_1000101_pt1 | contig 56447 bp, 58 predicted proteins | sample 34DmetaG_FD_183172 | JGI IMG/M metagenome (GOLD analysis project Ga0228628, IMG submission 183172) | Seawater microbial communities from Monterey Bay, California, United States - 34D | ecosystem: Environmental > Aquatic > Marine > Coastal | place: USA: California | collected 2016-09-30
ATGTTTACGTTTTGATTTGAAAAATTCTCCTGCTATTTCTATTAATGCTCCTTTTTTACCCATGTAAATAAAAATGAGATTTTACATCTATTTTAGGATGCCATTTTTTTCTCATATTTTAGTTTTTAATTATTAGTTGTGATTGAAAGTTTCAATTTATAAACTTAAACTTTATTCAACTAAAATAGAATATTTCTGATAAAATATAAAAACACAACTTAAAGAGAAAAATTTCTATTCTACTATATTTTTTAAAATAGATTTTTAGATGCAGTAGATAATTTTAATCAACTAATTAATAATTTTAAAAGTGAAGTTTCAATATTGATGAAATCCAAAAAACCTTGGCCAACAAAAGCTGTAATGCAACAAATTTATGAGGCTAATCTTTGGGGTAAAAATGGAGATGATTTTTATTCTGGAGAAGGTTCTCATCACCCTAAAATTGTTGTTCCTTATGTGAAAGCTTTGAGTTCTTTTTTAACCTCATTTATAAGCCCTATAACTATTTGCGATTTAGGTTGTGGAGATTTTAATATTGGTAGTCAATTGTTGCCTTTTTCTAAAGAATATTTTGCAGTAGATATTGTTCCAGAATTAATAGAACATCTTAAAAAACAATATCCACAAAAAGAGCTTAGTTTTTTTTGTTTAGACATTGCAAAAGACGAATTACCAAAAGCAGATTGTGTTATTATTAGACAAGTGCTACAACACCTATCTAATAAAGAAATAAAAGAAATTGTACCTAAATTATATGATTATAAATATGTGATTTTAACAGAGCATTTGCCAATAGGAAAGTTTGAAGCCAATAAAGATATTATTTCTGGACAAGGCATTCGTTTAAAGAAAAAGAGCGGATTAGATATTACAAAATCACCTTTTAATTTTAAGTTTAAAAAGACAATTGTTTTAAATAATTTTGATTTAGAAAACAATAAAGGAAAAATTGTAACGACACTTTTTGAACTATGAAAAATACATATAACAAATAAATAACACTGTATATATACCCAAATAAAATCTATAAAAATTACGCTGTTTTAAATACTCTTTATTGTCTGGATACAGGTTGCCAAAAAGCCCTTTTACTTCCTTTATAAACAGAGGTTTTATGTTGATAAGCCAATGATCTGTTTGATATACAATTTTACGGAATTTACTTCTGTAATAGGTCATAGGTAATCCCCAAAGAATAAATAAAATCAACCAAATATGTTCTTTTAAAAAAGCCATCATTTTTTAGGAAACCAAGGTATAAATGCGTTTGTTTTTTCTATGTAGTCTTTATACTTAGGTTTTGTGTTTTTTAGTGTTCTTTCTAGCATAGCCACTCCAGAAACTTTAATAATTAAGAGAGTCATAATAATACTTCCAACAATTTGCCAATAACCAGCAGCTGCAATACTAAATAATGCATAAGACCACCAAACAGCAGCATCTCCAAAATAATTAGGATGCCTTGTATATTTCCAAAATCCAGTATTTAACACTTTACCTTTATTTTCTATATTATTTTTGAATTGATATAATTGATAATCTCCACCAGCTTCAAAACTAAACCCAATCAACCAAACTAAAATAGCCAAATAATCAAGCCAATAAAGTTCTCCTGAAGAATTACTGGTTTGGATAGCTAATAAAGGTAGAGATACAATTAAAATTAACGCTCCTTGTAAAAGAAACACTTGAAAATAGCTAAACCACCAATAGCGTTTTTCTCCATAATCTTTTCGAAACTGTTGATACCTATAATCTTCTCCTTTACCAATGTTTCTAATGGCTAAATAAATGGTTAAACGCAAACCCCAAATAGAAACTAAAAAAAGTAATAACCAGTTTCTGGGTTGTATTTCTTCTACATTATAAAAGTAAAATGCATTGACTACCACAAAACCAAAACCCCAAAAAATATCAACAATACTCACGTTTTTAATAGCAACACTTAATAACCAAAGTAAGGTTACTAAAATCCAAATAATAAGTGTTGCTTGTAAGAAAAAAGTCATAGTTCTATGGATAGAACAACAAATTTAATTGTTTTATTTGCAGAAAATCAATTAGTTAAGGAGTTTTCACAAAAAAATAACGTTTTCTATATTATATAAATAAAAGTTTAGAAAAGTTTTTGTTTAAAATTTTTGCATCATCAACCTGTAACCATTTCTCTAAAATAGTTGCATAAATTTCTCTAAAATCTACTTGGTACTTAATATTTCCGTTTTTATCTAAATCACTTAAATTAGGTAAATTATTGTATAACCCTTGTTTTTTTAAATGTTTACCAATAACAAAAACATTATTTGCTGCTCCATGATCTGTTCCATTAGATTTATTTTGTTTTACTCGTCTTCCAAACTCAGAAAAGGTAAGTATTAAGACATCATCTAAAGCATTATTTTGTTCTAAATCTTTTACAAAAATCTCTATACAATCAGCATAATTTTTCAACAATTTTGCTTGAGTATTGGGTTGATTTGCATGTGTGTCAAAGCCATTTAAACCAGCATAATAGACTTGTGTTTGTAATCCTGAAGTAATAAATTCTGATATGGTTTTTAATTGTTTGCCAAAACCATATTTTGGATAATTACCTTTACTACTTTTGGTGTTACTTTTTTCAAAAATGTATTTAGCAGATGATTTTGCATCAATCATAGTATTGTATAAATACCCTAAATTATGCTCATTTAGGTGCGCATCAACTGTATTATCAACAATCGTACTAAAGAAAGGTTCACGTAAAGAACCATAAAATGCTTTAGGATTTGTAATTGCTAAACCACTAGAATACTCACCTTTAAGCATTAAAGACAAGGAATCATCAACCTCTATAGCATTATAAGGTTTAGATTTTGTGTGATCTAAAAAACGACCCACCCAACCATTTTGCCAGTTTTGATCACTACCACTTGCTGTTTGCCAAATATCTGTTGACCTAAAATGTGATAAGTTCGGATTTGGATAACCTACACTATTAATAATACTTAAATAGCCTTTATCGTACAATTTTTGAAGTGGTGCTAGACTTTTATGAAAACCTAAATCGCCATTTATTTTTAGAATATCACTGCTATGTAAAGCAATGTTATTTCTTTTTTGATAATACACGTCATCTCTAAAAGGAACTATTGTGTTTAAACCATCATTACCACCTTTGAGTTGAATAATCACTAATTTTTTATTACTAAAAGGATTTAAAGTTGGGTTTTCAAAAGCTTTTAGAAATTGAGGAACAAAGAACATCCCTGTTGCAAAAGTGGTTTGTTTTAAAAAATCTCTACGTCTCATAATTTCTAAAATTTAGCAAAGTTGATATTCAGGTAAAGACATCAATTGAATACAAAAATCCTTTAGTGGTAAATTTTTTTTAGCACTTAATTCTCCTTTAGTTATGCTATTAAGCTTTGTTAATAATAAATGATCTTGTAGTTCTTTGTGAGTATGTTTGTCAAAGTTTTGATTAAAAGAATTCCAGTCTGCTTTTACCTTAAAATACTGTTTTCCTCTCTTTCTCCATTTTTTCATTTGCTCCATTTTTGGAGTCATATTATTTTCATTAATGTAAGTTATACTAGCATTATTCAATAACACAGACGCTAAACGTAAACGTGTAACAATGGTGTTGCTATCAATCCAATATTTACCTGTTTTCCATCCAGCAACATTTGGAGGTCTCATTAAAATCTGACCTAAAATACGTTGCACAACTGTCATTTGTCTTGGATTAATAAACTCAAAAGGAACAATGGTATAGATACCAGCAACAAATTCCATAGGAGATTTTATTTTAGTACCAATATTTTCTTCATCATAAAACCAATCTGAAAGTAGAACAAATCTCATTAAACTTTCTATGTTGTAATCTTTATAAAAAACAGATATCATTTCATTTATATGCTGTTCATTGATTTTATCATTTACAAAATAAGCATAGATTTTTTTACAGATAAAAGTAGCACATTCCTTTTTTTCTAGAATGATGTCTATGATATCATCACCTGTAAAATTACCAGTTTTGCCAAAAAAAGTTTTAGGCTCAACATCATGTTGTCTTTTGCGAAAAACAAAATTTCCTTTATAATCATTATTATATCCTGTAAATGCCCTTGCAGCTTCTTTAATGTCTTTTTCTGTGTATTGATCTTGCCCTAAAGTGAATAGTTCCATCAATTCTCGAGCAAAATTCTCATTTGGGCTTCCCTTCTTATTCTGTTTGTTATTTAAATAAGCAAGCATTGCAGGTTCTTTGGCAATTGCTTTTGTAAAATCACCAAAATTACCCAAAGCGTTTGCCCTAACTGTATTATGATATTGTTGAATAAAATGGATTTGATTGTTCTGACATACAAAGTGATTGGTCCAAAAAAGGGTCATTTTTTCTCTAAGTATTTGTTTGGGATTCAGAATTCTTTGAAACCATAAATTCGAAAATTCTTCAATTTTTTTTCTGCTTATTTTATTAATCTTTTGTCTAAAGTCAGAGTTTCTTAAGTCTTTTGGCTTTATATCTTTTAGGTGAGTAATATCAACCTGTATTGGAGTTGTTTTTTTCGAATTTTCAAAAAGTTCTTCAATTACTTTTTTCTTCGATTTTTTTAATAAACGTTTCAACTCTTTTGGAGAAATTCCTACTCCAATTCTGTTGTATAGGTGTAAAATATGAACAGGCTTCATGAAATTTAGACTAAAGTTTTTAAAGATAGTTTAATTTCTAAATAAAAAAGCTTTGTTTACAAATATCAAATGAAACCTTGAAAGGTTCTGATATATTTATTTAAAATTATTACACTAGTAGAAAAATATAGTAATATTTTCTAAAAACCAGTTATAAAATAAAAAGCCAACACTTTTAAAAAATAAAAAATGTTGGCTTTCATAGTTTTGAGGGATTCTAAAAAAATCTATAAATCAAATTTAATACCTTGTGCTAAAGGTAAATCTGTAGTATAATTTATGGTATTCGTTTGCCTACGCATATAAATTTTCCAAGCATCAGAACCAGATTCACGTCCACCTCCAGTATCTTTTTCACCTCCAAAAGCACCACCAATTTCTGCTCCAGAAGTTCCAATATTAACGTTGGCAATTCCACAATCTGAACCAGCAACAGACAAAAAGGCTTCAGCTTCACGTAAATTATTGGTCATAATCGCAGAAGATAAACCTTGAGCAACATTATTTTGAATTTCTATGGCGTTTGTAACATCACCTGAATATTTTAATAAATATAAAACAGGTGCAAAAGTTTCATGTTGTACAATTTCAAAAGTATTTGAAGCTTCTGCAATAGCAGGTTTTACATAACAACCAGATTCATATCCTTCTCCACTTAAAACACCACCTTCAACAATTATGTTTCCACCTTCTGCAACTACTTTTTCTAGTGCTTTATTATACATAGCAACAGCATCTTTATCTATTAAAGGACCAACATGATTGTTTTCATCTAAAGGATTTCCAATACGTAATTGTTTATAAGCCTCTACAATAGCATTTTTAACTTTATCATAAATAGATTCGTGTATAATTAGTCTTCTAGTTGAAGTACATCTTTGGCCAGCAGTACCAACTGCACCAAAAACTGCACCAATAACTGTCATTTTTAAATCTGAATCTGGAGTAACAATTATTGCATTATTACCTCCTAATTCTAACAGAGATTTACCTAATCTTCCAGCAACTTCACTTGCAACAATTTTACCCATTCTTGTAGATCCTGTTGCAGATACTAAAGGAACTCTAGTATCTTTTGTCATAAATTCACCAACTTTATAATCTCCATTAATTAAACAAGAAATACCTTCAGGTAAATTATTTTCTCTTAAAACTTCAGCAATAATATTTTGACAAGCTACACCACAAAGAGGAGTTTTTTCACTAGGTTTCCAAACACATACATCACCACAAATCCAAGCTAAAGCTGTGTTCCAAGACCAAACAGCAACAGGAAAGTTAAAAGCAGAAATAATGCCTACAATTCCTAAAGGATGATACTGTTCGTACATTCTATGACCAGGTCTTTCACTATGCATGGTTAAGCCATGTAATTGACGAGACAAACCTACTGCAAAGTCACAGATATCTATCATTTCTTGCACTTCTCCTAATCCTTCTTGATAGCTTTTTCCCATTTCATAAGAAACCAATTTTCCCAATGCTTCTTTTTTTACTCTCAATTTTTCTCCAAACTGACGTACAATTTCACCTCTTAAAGGAGCAGGTTTTGTTCTCCATGTTTTAAAAGCTTCTGTAGCAGTTTGCATTACTTTTTCATAATCTTCTTTAATGGTAGTGCTAACTTTTCCTATCAATTTTCCATCAACAGGTGAGTAGCTTTCTATTATATCTCCTGAAGAGAAATGTAAATTTCCAGTTGATGTTCCTTTATTTACTTCTTGTAAGCCTAATTCTTGCAAAGCTTTATCTATTCCAAAATCAGTCATTTTGTAGTCTAGTTTTTGTTGTTTAAATTCGAAGAACGAATTTACGAATAATTTAAGACATATATAAATTTAACAAAAAAAAGCTATTTGTTTAAAATTAAACAAAAAACATGAAAAACTTAGCCTTTACACTTTTATCATTTCTAGTATTAATAGGATGTACTCCAAATGGAAAGGAATCAAAAAATGAACAATCTCAAAAAGTGAATGATTTTGCAATAATCATTCATGGAGGTGCAGGAACTATTTTAAAGAAAAATATGACAGATGAAAAAGAAGCTGCATATAAAGCTAAGTTAGAGGAAGCTATTAAGGTAGGACACACCATTCTTAAAAATGGAGGTACTAGCCAAGAAGCTGTTATTAAAACCATACAAGTTATGGAAGAATCACCTTTATTTAACGCTGGTAAAGGAGCAGTTTTTACAAATGCTGGCACAAATGAATTGGATGCTTCTTTTATGGATGGAAAGACTTTAAATGCTGGAGCTGTTGCTGGTGTAAAAGATGTAAAAAGTCCTATTGAATTGGCTGTAAAGGTAATGACAGATTCAGAGCATGTAATGCTTTCTGGAGAAGGCGCATCTACCTTTGCAAAAGAAAAAGGATTAGAAATTGTAGACCCAAGTTACTTTTATACAGAAAGACGATTTAAGTCTTTGCAAAGAATTATAGATCGTGAGAAAACTCAGTTAGATCATGATGATAAAACTGCTGTTTTTTATGATAGTGATATTAAAAATGCCAAGTTTGGAACTGTAGGTTGTGTTGCCTTAGATAAAAATGGGAATATAGCTGCAGGAACTTCAACTGGTGGTATGACAAATAAAAGATGGGGTAGAATTGGTGATGCACCAATTATCGGTTCAGGAACATATGCGAACAACAATACATGTGGAGTTTCTTCTACAGGTTGGGGTGAGTATTTTATAAGAAGTCAAGTTGCTTACGATATTTCTGCACAAATGGAATATCAGCAAAAATCATTAAAAGAAGCTACAACAGATGTCATTCAAAATAAATTAACCAAACTTGGAGGAACAGGTGGTGTTGTTGCCTTAGATAAAAATGGTAATATGTCTTTTGAATTTAATACAGCTGGTATGTATAGAGCTTCTATGAATGATAAAGGTGATTTAGTAATAAAAATATATAACGATTAATTTACAGGTACAGTAACGTTATCAAAAATTGAATTACCCTCTGTGTCTTTACCTTTGTAAAACCTAAAAACATAATCTTCTTCTTGAAGTACATGAACAGGTATTTTTATCTCTTGCTCTATGGTAGCTTGTGTACAAGAAATTTCGTTATCTAGTAGTGCGTTTATTGCAACTATTCTAGAATTTCTTTCTATTTCATAATACACACTTCTAAAGCTGTAACAAGCATTTGGTAAATCATACTTTAAAACTAAAGTATCTACAGTTCTATATTGAAATTCTGTAGGTACAATTGCACTTTTTACTGGCAAAATCTTTAATTCTAAATTTGGATCGTTTGATGTACAACTATAAATTAATGATAGAAATAGTACAAATACAATAAGCTTTTTCATCGTTACTATTTTTTTAAAACACTTAAATACAGTACAATAAATTTAATAAAATACCAGTAAAGATAATAAAAAAGAATTAAGCTAAATTAAAATGAATATGCCAACCATTCTTCTGGTAAAGGCTCTACTTTTAATTCTACGACTTCGGTTTTTACCTTTTTCTTAATACCAATTCTTGATATTTTTGGAATAGATAAATTTATTCGATTTCTTTTATTAATAAAATCTAAAACCTGATTTATATCTCTTTTTCCACAAAGAACAAGACTATTCATCACTGCATTTGATTCTTTAGCCAAATCAAAAACATCAACAAAAAATTTTGGTTTATTGTCTTGATAAATTAGCCATTGAGTTTCTCTTTGAGTTGGAAGTTCTACTATCTCCTTGTATCCACTAAAAGTTAAATAAGTGGATTTGTTTAATTTTTTTGATATCATAACTGAAAGTTGGGGACTACAAATGTAGATGTAAAATTTAAAAATTGACAAGAAAAAATTGTTAAAATTTATTTATTCTTGGTAATATATTTATGCAGTTAAAAATGGAAAAAGAGTAACTAGAATGTTATTTTTGCTATGTATATGATAAACAACATTTTCTCCATAAAAAACGAAATTGAGTTTAATAAAAAGGCTTTAGAAGTTTTTAATCACCAATTTAAAAACAATAAAGTGTATCGTTCTTTTTGTGATTTGTTGTACATACATCCTTCAGATATTACTAAGATTGAAGATATTCCTTTTTTACCTATTCAGTTTTTTAAACAAAGAAAAGTAGTTTCATCTTTAGACAAAGTTGATGAATTATTTACAAGTTCTGGTACTACAGGTAGTATAACTAGCAAACATTATGTAACAGATATTAATCTCTATAAACAAAGTTATTTAAATGGATTTCATCACTTTTATGGAGACATAGAAGATTACACTGTTTTAGCGTTATTGCCTAACTATTTAGAAAGAAAAGGCTCTTCTTTGGTGTATATGGTTGATGATTTAATTAGAAAATCTAAGCAAGAAGAGAGTGGATTTTATTTAAATAATTTAGAAGATTTAGCCAAAAAACTAACACAACTTAATCATCAGCATAAGAAAGTATTGTTAATTGGTGTTTCTTTTGCATTGTTAGATTTAATTGAAAAACATCAATTTAGACTAACAAATACTATAATTATGGAAACAGGAGGGATGAAAGGAAGAAGAAAAGAACTAATTAGAAACGAACTACATCAATTGCTTTCTGCAGGTTTTGGAGTAGAAAAAATTCATTCAGAATATGGAATGACAGAACTGCTAAGTCAAGCATATTCAATAGGAAAAGGAATTTTTGAAACGCCTCCTTGGATGAAAATTCTAACTAGAGATACAGAAGATGCATTAACCATTCAATCAACTGGAAATACTGGAGGAATTAATGTAATTGATTTAGCTAATTACAATTCTTGCTCTTTTATAGCCACACAAGATTTAGGAAAAACTCATCATAATAATACCTTCGAAATTATTGGACGTTTTGACAATTCTGATATAAGAGGTTGTAACTTAATGGTATTATAATTTAATAGTTTATGAAATTTTTAAAAGATTTTATTGTAATTGCCTTTAGTGTTTTATTGTTGTAAAAGCCTTAAACACTATAAAAAAAAAGAAAAAGACCCAAAAAACAAAGAGGTTTCTACACCTAAAAACATTGAGTTAATGAATAAAACCAATGAACTTCTAGAAAAACAAAACCATTATTTAAGGCAATTGATTAAAAAAGAAGACTAATATTTTGTAAAGTTTAGCATTTGTTACGACTATAAGAAAGTAACTAATCAAAATCTAATGAAATATTTAACTTTACTTCTGTTTCTATCTCAAGCATTATTTTCTCAGCAAATTGATTACAATACTAAAAAAGGGTTTGTTGCAGAAGGTTATGATGTTGTTTCTTATTTTACAAAAAATGCACCCCTTAAAGGTAACAAGAATTACGAAGCCACTTTCGAAAACGCAAAATTTAGATTTGCTACACAAGAACATTTAAATCTTTTTAAAGAAAACCCTAAAAAGTACATTCCACAATATGGAGGATATTGTGCATATGCTGTTGCTGCTAAAAAAACAAAAATGTATATAGATGCAGATGCTTACGAAATTAGAGATGGTAAATTATATTTATTTTATAGCTCATGGTTAGGTAGTAAATTAAAAGATTGGCAAACCGAAGACACCAAAAAACTACAAGAAAAAGCTGATAAAAATTGGCAAGAAATTAAATATAAAAAAAACTAATATGAGAAGTATTTTAGTCTTATTGTTATTGGTTACTTCAGCAGTTACTTCTCAAAATAAAAATGTTAATACCAAAAAAGGTGTTGCTGTAAATGGTTATGATGTTGTTGCTTATTTTGATAATGAACCCAAAGAAGGTTTAAATGATTTAACTCAAGTATATGAAGGAGGTACCTATAAATTTTCAACCAAAAATAATTTAGATAAGTTTATAAAAAATCCAAAAAAATATATTCCAGAATATGGAGGGTATTGTGCTTATGCTATTGGTTTAAAAGGGAAAAAGGTTTCTATAAATCCAGAAACTTTTGAGATTAGAGATGGTAAACTCTATTTATTTTATAATAAAGGTAAAACAAACACGCTTGATTTGTGGTTAAAAAACAATCCAGAAAAATTACAAAAACAAGCAGATAAAAACTGGCAAAAATTCATCAACAAATAGTGTTGATTCTATAAATACATTTTGATCTATAAAAAAGAGTTGGTTTAAATCAACTCTTTTTTTCTACCTCAAATTCTGTATTCATTAATCTATCCCAAAACGTAAAATACAATCCATAATTGTAATTAAATTTTGTGTGATGTTTGTCATGATGAGAAGCTCCAATAATCCATTTTTGAAACCAATTACCAAATTTTCCTGAAGGATAGATTTCTACTCCTGCATGATTTATAGTAGCAGAAACAGTCATTAAACCTAAAACAGCTAAAAAAGCATATAAATGTATAGGTAAAAAAAGCACCACTAATGGAAAAAATATAGCTTGCATAATTGTTTCTAAAGGATGAAATGAAAATGCTGTAAATGCTGAGGTATGAATGCTTTTATGATGTGCCAAATGAAAATATTTATACACTTTTGGAAGATGCATCCATCTATGAGCCCAGTAATAATAAGTGTCTTGTAAAAATAAAAACAGAAAAATACTGATAGGAATATATAGCAAAGAATAAGCATTTACATCTGTATAAATTACTGTATAATTATTTACAAACAAAAAATAGAACAATACTGAAACTCCTCCAAAAATCAATCCGCTAATGGCAGACCAATAAATTTCTTTACGATACTGCTTTTTCTTTAGTTTTTTGTTGTGTAAAAATCGTTTAGAAAATTTTTGTTTTAATACTTTAAAAAAAGTAAAATGATATGCTAAAGAAAAAATTAAATATCTAAAGAAAATGATAAAAGTTAATGCAAAAATGAGCCATAGAATGTAGGCAGGATTACTGAAATCAACATTTATGTTTTGAAATAGATTACTCAATCTTTAATAAAAAATAGGTTTTCTTTCCACGTTGTAAAAGCACATATTTTTCTGCAATTAAATCTTTACTAGAAATAATATAGTCTTCTTTAACCTTTTCTTTATTTACAGAAATTGAGTTTTCTTTTAAAGCTCTTCTTGCGTCTCCATTAGATTTTAAGAAGTTTGTTTTCGCTGCTAAAGCTCCAATCATATCTAAACCAGCAGAAAAATCTTCTGAAGAAACTGTAGCTTGAGTTACCCCATCAAAAACATCTAAAAATGTTTGCTCATCTAATTTCTTTAAACTTTCTGATGTTGATTTACCAAATAATATTTCTGAAGCTTCTAAGGCTTTTTCATACTCTTCAGCTCCATGAACTAAAACAGTTACTTCTTCTCCTAAACGTTTTTGTAATATACGTGTATGAGGTGCTTCTTGATGTTCTGCAATTAAAGATGCTATAGTTTCTTTATCTAAAAAAGTAAAGATTTTTATATACTTTTCTGCATCTTCATCAGAAGTGTTTAACCAATATTGGTAAAATTTATAAGGTGATGTTCTTTTAGCATCTAACCATACATTTCCTCCTTCAGATTTTCCAAATTTAGAACCATCAGACTTTGTGATTAAAGGGCAAGTTATTGCATATCCTTTTCCATTACCAATTCTGCGAATTAGTTCTGTACCAGTAGTGATATTTCCCCACTGATCTGAACCACCCATTTGAATTGTAGTATCATTTTCTCTAAACAAATGCAAGAAATCATAACCTTGTACCATTTGATAAGTAAACTCAGTAAAAGACATTCCTTCTTTAGATTCAGAACCAATTCTGTTTTTTACAGAATCTTTGGCCATCATATAATTAACAGTAATGTGTTTACCTACATCTCTAATAAATTCTAAGAAAGAAAACTCTTTCATCCAATCGTAATTATTTACTAAAATCGCAGCATTTTCTGCATCAGAAGTAAAATCTAAGAAATGGCCTAATTGTGCTTTTACACATTCTTGATTATGACGTAATGTTTTTTCGTCTAATAAATTACGCTCAGAAGATTTACCTGAAGGATCACCAATCATACCTGTTGCACCACCAACTAAAGCTATAGGTCTATGACCACATCTTTGGTAATGAGCTAATAACATTATAGGTACTAAATTACCAATATGTAAAGAATCTGCAGTCGGATCAAAACCCACATATGCACTTCTCATTTTTTCTAGAAGATGTTCTTCTGTGCCTGGCATACTATCATGCAACATCCCTCTCCATTGTAATTCTTCAATAAAATTCTTCATTGTAATCAATTTATCAGTTAGCAAATATAAGTTTATCAACTAAAATATACTAAATTCGTTGTATGATTTTAGTTACTGGAGGTACAGGTTTAGTGGGCTCTCATTTGTTATATCATCTCACTTTAAAAAATGATGAGATTAGAGCAACTTACAGAACAAAATCTTCTCTAGAAAAAGTAAAAAAAGTTTTTTCTTATTATACTTCTGACACTAGTCTTTTTGATAAAATAGAATGGTGTAAAGCAGATATTACTAAAGTGCCAGATATGATTTTGGCTTTTAAATCTGTGAATCAAGTTTATCATTGTGCAGCATTTATTTCTTTTAATCCAAAAGATTATATAGAAATGCGAAAGGTAAATATTCATGGAACAGCCATTGTTGTTAACCTTTGTATTGATGCAAAAGTTGATAAACTTTGCTATGTGAGTTCTATTGCTGCAGTAGGTGATGCTAAAATAGGGCAAGAGTTTATTGACGAAACTTGCGAATGGAATAAAGAATTAGATAATAGTGGTTATTCTATAACAAAGTTTGGTGGAGAAATGGAGGTTTGGAGAGCAAGCCAAGAAGGAGTAGATGTGGTTATTGTAAACCCTGGAGTAATTTTGGGAAGTGGTTTTTGGGATGCTGGTTCTGGTAAATTATTTAGCCAAGTGTATCATGGATTTAACTATTATACAGAAGGTGTTACAGGTTTTGTCTCTGTGCAAGATGTTGTAAAAGCCATGATTCAATTAGTAAATTCTAGTATTAAAAACGAACGATTTATTCTGGTATCTGAAAACAAAACCTATAAAGAAGTATTGTTTGCAATAGCTGATGCTTTTGGTAAAAAAAGACCTTCTGTAAAAATAAAAAAGTGGCAAATAGAACTTTTTTGGAGATTTGCTTGGGTGGTTTCAAAAATTACAGGTGTAACTCCTTTATTAAGTAAATATTCTGCAAGAAGTACGCATACTATTTCTAAATACTCATCAAAGAAAATTAAAGAAAAACTTGATTTTGATTTTGAGGATGTACAAGATTCTATTAATAGAATTTGTGGAAAATTTCAGCAATAACTAGTTTATAATTAAACTATCCACTTTTAATATAGAGTCTTTAATTTTAGTTTTTTGTTTTAAACTGTCTGTTTTTCTTTTTAAAGTTCTTACTTTTTTTATAGAATCTCTACGTAAAGAATCTTGCTCTTTTTTGAGTAAATCGTAAAAAGTTTTTTGCTCTTCTAATTGCTTTTTAGCATCATCATAAATTTTAATATAATCGTCTATGGTAGACATATAGTAAAAGTTACTTCTTTTAAAACGGCTACTATCAATATTAAAACGATCATACACAAAAGGCATATAATTTATGTTCTTTTGTAGGTTTTTGTTTTTTATGAATTTTGCAGAAGAAGCTTTCATTAATTCTTGCACTAATAGACTCATAGTGTCTTTAGGAATTAAATCTTTTGGTTTTTCTAAAATAGAATTACTAGTGCAAGAACACAAAATGACTGTTAAAATTAAAAAAGCAGTTTTCTTCATTTTATCTGTTAAAAGTCAAACGTTTTCCTTTAATATCATTATTAAAAACACCTTCATTATAAATAAGATTACCATTCACAAAAGTATGTGTTATAGTAGATGAAAAGGTAGTACCCTCAAAAGGAGACCAGCCACATTTATACAAAACATTTTCTTTGGTAACTGTTTGCGATTGTTTTGGGTCAATTAAAACCAAATCTGCAAAATAGCCTTCTTTTATAAATCCTCTTTTTTCAATTTGAAATAATTTAGCAGGATTATGACTCATTTTTTCTACAGCTTTTTCTATAGGAATTACACCTTCTTTCACTTTTTCTAAAATAGCTAAAACAGCATGTTGCACTAATGGCCCTCCACTTGGTGCTTTGGTATATACATTGTTTTTTTCTTCTAAAGTATGAGGTGCATGGTCTGTTGCTAAAACATCAATTCTATCATCTAATAAAGCCTCCCACAAACCTAGTCTATCTTGTTCTGTTTTTACAGCTGGGTTCCATTTAATAAACGTTCCTTTTTCATCATAATCTTTATCATTAAACCAAAGATGATGCACACAAACTTCTGCAGTAATTTGCTTTTCTTCTAAAGGAATATCATTTCTAAACAAATGAGTTTCTTTTGCTGTAGAAACATGAAAAATATGAATACGTGCTCCTGTTTTTTTAGCTAATTCTATAGCTTTAGAAGAAGAGATATAACAAGCTTCTTCACTTCTAATTACTGGGTGATATTTAATAGGAATATCATCACCAAATTTTTCTTTATAAGTAGCAGTATTTTTTCTAATGGTAGCTTCATCTTCACAATGTAGAGAAATAATCATTTTTGTAGAAGAGAAAATCTTTTCTAAAACTTCTACATCATCAACTAACATATTTCCTGTAGAAGAACCTAGAAATAATTTGATACCTGCAACAGTTTTTGGATCTGTTTTTAAAAGTTCTTCTAAATTATCATTTGTGCCACCAAACATAAAAGAGTAATTTACGTAAGATGATTTAGAGGCAATTTGAAACTTGTCTTCTAATAATTTTTGATTAGTGGCTTGTGGCACTGTATTAGGTTGTTCTATAAAGGTAGTAATACCACCTGCAGCTGCTGCTCTACTTTCGGTTTCTATATTTGCTTTATGAGTTAAACCTGGTTCTCTAAAATGTACTTGATCGTCTATAAAACCAGGAATTAAATATTTACCTTCTGCATTTATAATTTTAACATTGTCTGCCACATTTATTCCTGAAGCAATTTCCTTTATTTCTTCGTTTTCTATGAAAACATCTCCTTTAAATGTTTTGTTTTCGTTTACAATTGTTGCTCCCTTTATTAAATAACTCATACTTTTTTATTTTGGTAATCCATTTAACCTCATTTTAATCACTCCAAAAAGTGCTTCATAAATAATGTTTCCATTCATTTTAGACTCACCTTCTTTTCTATCTGTAAAAATAACAGAAACTTCACTTATTTTAAAGTTATGTTTCCAAGCTTTAAACTTCATTTCTATTTGAAAAGCATACCCAATAAATTTTATTTTATTTAGCTGAATAGTTTCTAAAACATTTTTACGCCAACAAACAAAACCTGCTGTTGTGTCATAAACAGGAATTCTAGTAATTAATTTTACATACCTAGAGGCAAAATAGGATAACAATAATCTTTTGATGTCCCAATTAACCACGTTTACTTTATTTTTTACATATCTAGACCCAATAGCTAAGTCATTATTGTCTTTTGAACAAGTATTATACAATCGAATTAAATCATTTGGGTTATGAGAAAAATCTGCATCCATTTGAATGATATAATCGTAATCTTTTTGTAAAGCCCAATCAAAACCACATAAATAGGCTTTACCTAGACCGTTTTTATTGGTTCTGTTTTCTATAAATAGTTTCCCTTTAAATTCGGTCATTAATTTGTTGACAATTGAAGCAGTACCATCAGGAGAATTATCATCAACCACAAGAATGTGAAACTCTTTTTCTTGATTAAATACGGCTCTAATAATGGCTTCAATATTTTCTTTTTCGTTGTAAGTAGGTATAATTACAAGGGCATCAGTCATAAATAAATTTCATGAAGTAATAAGACAAATATACATTATTTAATTACTAATTTTGTCTTAAAATAAATATAACAAAAGAGTGCAATTAATAGAAAAAACAATAATTCCTGAGTTTTGGGTTACCTTAATTCTACTTTTATTGTTATCACTTGTTTTTTTATTAAAAGTTCTAAATGCCAACTTACTAAAACAACACTTTTTAACCTTATTTAAAGTACCTTTTGTAGATTTTGAATCTGAAGAAAATGTAGGATTTTTTGATACTTATAAAGCAGTTTTATTTTTGTTTTCTGTAATTAATTATGCTTTATTTTTTAGTTTTCTTTACCGTTACTTGTCAGATAATGTGATAATAAGCTTTCCTACTTTTTCTGGGGTATTAGGTTTTGTGATTTTATATTTTAGCATTAAATGGTTTTTAGAGTACTTATTTACAGTTTTATTTTCAATAAAAAAACAAACAGAAACCTTTATGGTTTCTAAATGGTATTACCTTTTTTCGATTTCTTTTTTCATATATATCTCTATTATAATTAAAGTTTATTTAAAATTTAATTTTGCTTATGTTTTATACTTTATAATTTCTCTTTTTGCATTTCGATTTCTATTTATTTTGATATCAAACAAAAAGCTGATTTTTAATAAGTTGTTTTATTTTATTTTATATCTTTGCGCCTTCGAAATAGCGCCGCTATTTATATTGTTTAAATTGATGTTTTAAAAACAAAAGCGTATGAAAGTGAAAACGATATTAGTATCGCAACCTGCACCTAAAACAGAAACCTCTCCATATTTTGATTTATCTGACAAGCAAAAAGTTAAAATTGACTTTAGATCATTTATTCATGTAGAAGGTATACCTGCTAAGGAAGTAAGAGCTCAAAAGATAGATCTTAAGAATTATTCTGCTATTATTCTAACTAGTAGAAATGCAGTAGATCACTTTTTTAGAGTTGCAGAAGAAATGCGTTTTAAAGTACCTGATCATATGAAGTATTTCTGTCAATCAGAAGCAGTAGCATATTATCTTCAAAAGTATGTTGTTTATAGAAAACGTAAAATTTATGTTGGTAACAGAACTTTCCCTGAATTAACTAAGTTGATTAAAAAACATAAAACAGAGAAGTTTTTATTACCATCTTCAGATAAGCTAAAGCCTTTAATTCCTGAAGAATTAGACAAATTAGGTATTACTTGGAAAAGAATAGATTTATATAGAACAGTGGTAAGTGACTTATCTGATTTAGAAAATGTTTTTTATGATGTATTAGTTTTCTTTAGTCCATCTGGTATAGAATCATTATTAAAAAACTTTCCAGATTTTAAACAAAATAATACTAGAATAGCTGCATTTGGTAACTCAACTATAAATGCTGTTACAGAAGCTGGTTTAAAGTGTGATATACAAGCACCATCACCAGAAACTCCTTCTATGACAATGGCTTTAGAAAAGTATATTAAACAGGCTAATAAGAAGTAGTAATTTTTTTTGGTAGAATAATTTATATAAGCCGAACAAAAATGTTCGGTTTTTTTTAATTTATAAAAAAACTATTTTTGAAAAAAATGAAGAACTTAAAAATTTTATTGATTCTTTATTCATTATTGTTTACTTGTATTTTAAATTCATAGAATTTTCTAATAAGGAAATTAACACTTTGAAACTTTTGAAAATTGATTTAGAGCAAGATAATATTTATGATTTAGCATGAGAATTTAAGCAAATAAAGTGGCAAAAGCTTCTTCTATTTTTCCAACTAATATGAGTTTTATTGAATGATTTTTAGATGAAATCTTATTGTATTTAGAAGCCACAAAACTCTTATAACCTAATTTCTCAGCTTCTGTAATTCGTTGATCTATTTTTGAAACTGGTCTTATTTCTCCTGCTAAACCAACTTCTGCTGCAAAACAAACATTTGGATTAATAGCAATATCTTGATTGCTAGATAAAATTGCAGCTACCACTGCTAAATCTATTGCAGGGTCATCAACATTTATGCCTCCTGTGATATTTAAAAAAACATCTTTTGCGCCTAATTTAAAACCTGCTCTTTTTTCTAGAACAGCTAAAATCATATTTAATCGTTTTAAATTATAACCAGTTGTTGAACGTTGTGGAGTACCATAAACTGCAGTAGAAACCAATGCTTGAATTTCTATCATTAAAGGTCTAATACCTTCTAAAGTAGATGCGATTGCAGTTCCGCTTAAATCTGCATCTTTTTTAGAAATTAAAATTTCAGACGGATTGGAAATTTCTCGTAAACCATCAGAAAGCATTTCGTAAATACCTAATTCTGATGTTGATCCAAATCTATTTTTCTGACTTCGTAAAATTCTGTATGTATGATTTCTGTCGCCTTCAAATTGTAAAACAACATCAACCATATGTTCCAAAATTTTTGGTCCTGCAATATTTCCTTCTTTGTTGATATGACCTATCAATAATACAGGAGTTGCAGTTTCTTTGGCAAATTTTATCAATTCTGCAGAGGTTTCTCTAATTTGAGAAATGCTTCCAGGAGAAGCTTCTATAGAATTTGTGTGTAAAGTTTGTATAGAATCTATTACTAAAACTTCAGGTTCAGTTTCTTCTATGTTTTTGAAGATTTGTTGTGTATTGGTTTCTGTTAAAATTAAGCAGTTAGAATTGATAGCTTCTAATCTTTCTGCTCTCATTTTTATTTGAGATTGACTTTCTTCACCAGAAACGTATAATACTTTTTGACTGATATTTAAAGCTACTTGTAATAATAAAGTAGATTTACCAATTCCTGGCTCACCACCTAAAAGCGTTACAGAACCTTTTACTAAACCACCCCCTAACACTGTATCTAATTCGTTGTTATTAGTTACAATTCTTTCTTCAGGATTTAGCTCAATATCTGCAATTTTTAAAGGCTTGTTTACCTTTTGTTTAGCAGTTGTAGATTGTTTCCAAACTCTTTTTTCTTCTTTTTGTATAACTTCTTCAACAATTGTGTTCCATTCTTTACAAGCACCACATTGTCCTACCCATTTTGCATGTTGAGTACCACAATTTTGACAGAAAAAAGTTGTTTTAGTTTTAGCCATTCTTTAAGAAATACAAAATTTTAAAGAAGTAAAGTTACGAAGTAAAAATAGATTACTTGTTTTTATTTACTAAAGGTAATAGTAAAAAAGCTAATCCACCAAAAACAATAATCATGGCAGTTTGAGCAGTCCACATAATCCATCCAAAAGCGTTTCCTGTAATTTTATCAACCCCAAAAAGAGCTAAAGCACTTGCAACAGCAACTGGGTATAAACCAACTCCACCATTAGTTGCAGCAATAGATAAACCACCAGCAATAAAGCCAATTAAAACGCCACCAACAGGAACTTCTAAACCATTAACAGCAGGTATTGTTGCCCAAAACATAGCTACATACATACCCCAAATAAAAACAGTATGAAAAATAAAAGCCCATTTATTTTTCATGTTAAAGATACTTAAAACTCCGTCTTTTAATCCTAAAAAGAATTTTTTAATTTTTAAAGCAAATTTTGATTTTCCTTTTTTGATGTATAAAAATAATCCCACAAAAAAGCCAACAGACAATAGTAAAGAAATTATCGATTTTACTGGATTAAAATCTTTAGTAAGTAACTCCCAAATAAAATCAAACTGTATTAAAAGAGTGATGCTAATAATAATTAACATCATTATTAAATCTGCTATTCTTTCTGCTACTATGGTTCCAAAACCTTTTTCAAAAGGTATTTTTTCGTAGTTGCTCATTACAGCAGCTCTAGTAACTTCGCCAGCCCTTGGTAAAAAGATATTCATTAAATAGGCAACTAATACTGCTAAAGTAGAGTTTAGAAATTTAGGTTTATAGCCAAGTGGTTCTAGAAGAAACTTCCATCTATAAGCTCTTGATAAATGGCTTAAAATACCAAAAACCAAACCTAATGCTATCCACCAATAATTAGCATCTTTAAAGTATTGAATTAATTCTGATGGAGATACAATTGTAAGAGAATACCAAACTAAAAATCCTCCCAAAATGAGAGGAATAATAATTTTTAAAATTTTTTTGATATTCAAAACTAAGTAAGTGTATTATCTTTTTCGTTAGGAAAAACTAAAGAAGGCTTAAACTTTTTAGCTTCTTCTAATTCCATAAACGCATAAACTATAAGTATTAAAACATCACCAACAGCAACTAATCTAGAAGCAGCTCCATTAAGCGTAATTTCTCCACTTCCTCTAGGACCAGGAATTGCATATGTTTCTAAACGATTACCATTGTTATTGTTTACAATTTGAACTCGTTCACCTTCAATAATACCTGCAGCATCCATTAAATCTTCATCAATGGTTATACTACCTATGTAATTTAAATCTGCACCTGTAACTTTTACACGATGGATTTTAGATTTTACTACTTGTACTAACATGCTGCAAAAATAGGAATTTTTTGATTAGGATTACTTTAATTGTATATTATCAATCAACCTTATTTTTCCTGCAAAAACTGCAATAAAAGCTCTGTTTTTTTTGCTGAATTCTTTAGTTTCTAAGGTTTCTAATGTCTTTTCGTTAGCAATGGTAAAGTATTCTAAATCTAAAATTGGATGTTCTTTAAATTTTTTCTCTACCCAATTGTTAATTTTTGAAATTTCTTCAGTTCTAAACTTCTTTTTTACTTTCTTTAGTATATTATGAATAAAAGGAGCAGCTTCTCTTTGGGTAGGTGTTAATCGAACATTTCTAGAACTCATGGCTAAACCATCTTCTTCTCTGTAAATAGCACATCCTTTAATTTTTACATTAATTTTATGCTTTTCAACCATTTTCTTAATGATTTGTAATTGTTGAAAATCTTTCTCTCCAAAATAAGCTTTATCTGGTTCAACAATTTCAAATAATGTTTTTACAATTGTACCAACTCCATTAAAATGCCCTTTTCTAAACTTTCCTTCCATTTTATTTTCTAAGCCATCAAACTTAAAATCATTAGAAGAAACATTATTCTCATAAATCTCTTCTACACTTGGATGAAAAACGATATCACAATTGACTTCTGATAACAGAGCTAAATCTTTTTCTAAAGTTTTTGGATATTTTAAGAGGTCTTCTTTATTGTCAAACTGAGTAGGATTTACAAAAATACTTACAACAACAATATCATTTTTTTTACTTGCTTTTTTTATTAAAGATAAATGACCTTTATGCAAAGCACCCATTGTAGGCACAAAACCTATACTTTTATTTTGTGCTTTTAATTTAGATAAATAAACTCTTAGAGGTTGTTTTTCTGAAAAAAGTTCCATTTGAATAAGCAGTAAAATCTGTGCAAACTTAGTACAATTAACACGATATTAGCATAAAAATTTGTATTTTTGCACCTTTACAAAAAGAGTTTGATTTAATGAAGGACAAGAGAATTTTATTTGTGTCATCAGAAGTAGTGCCTTATTTACCAGAAACAGAATTGTCTTCGACATCTTTTATGGCTGCAAAAAACGCACATTCAAAAGGAGTACAAACCCGTATTTTTATGCCAAGGTTTGGGGTAATAAATGAAAGGAGACATCAATTACACGAAGTAATTCGTTTATCTGGGATGAACTTAGTAGTTAATGATGTAGATATGCCATTAATTATTAAAGTTGCTTCAATTCCTAAAGAAAGAATGCAAGTTTACTTTATAGATAACGAAGAGTATTTTAAAAGAAAAGCTGTCTTTACAGATGAAGATGATAATTTATTTTCAGATAATGATGAAAGAGCTATTTTCTTTGCAAAAGGAGTAATTGAGACTGTAAAAAAATTAAACTGGGCTCCAGATATTATCCATGTAAATGGATGGATGGCTTCATTATTACCTCTTTATTTAAAAGAATATTATAAAGAAGAGCCTTTATTTACAGATAGTAAAATTGTTACTTCTGTCTACAATAATGGGTTTGAAGGAGATTTAAATAGTGATTTGGTTAACAAAGTTAACTTTGATCTTACAGATGCTTCTAAATCTAAAGTACTAAAAACACCAAACTATTCTAATATAATTAAAAGTGCAATTGAAAACTCTGATGCTATTATTTATGGGAGTGAATCAATTGACGAAGAATTAACTTCTTTTGTTGCTTCTAAAGAAATACCTTCTTTAGAATATGAAGCAGAAAATATAAAAGAAACATATTTAAATTTTTATGCTGATTTATTAGCAGATGATTAATTTTTTTACAGTGAAGAAAATCTTAAGAAAAGTCATTACCCTTGGTGTTGCCATTTTTTCAATATTATTTATCATTTCTTGCGAAGAAGACTTTGCAAATATTGGTTCTAATGTAATTAGCAATACAAAATTTGATACAAATTCGATAGAAATAGAAGTTTCTCTTGAAAATAGTCCATTAGAAAAGTTACAATCAGATAATATATCTAGACAATTAAATCAATATTTATTAGGGGTTTATAATAGTTCTGATTACGAAAAATTAGAAGCTTCAATAGTTTCTCAAGTTGGTGTTTTAACAGACTTAAAGGTTGTAGATAATACGTATGGTGCAGATACTACTGTAGTTACTAAAATAGATACTGTATTTATAAAATTACCATATCAAGTATTATTAAATGATACTTCTAATAACTATGATTTAGATTCTGTTTTTGGTGATGCCTCTAACTCATTTAAATTAAATGTGTACAGGTCAAATACATTTATGAATGCTTTTAATCCATTAGATCCTACAAAAAGAAATAGTTACCAGTCTAATGATGCTTTTGAAAAGATTGGAAGTAATTTAAATGCAACTCCAGATTATCAAATTACTCCTAGCAAAAATGATACATTAATAGCTATAAAAAGAAGGCTATTTGATGATTCTGTAGCAAATATAGATACAGTTAAATTATCATTTACTACATCTAATCCTATTCCAATTCCTTTTGCAAGAATTCCATTAGATGAGTCTGAAATAAAAAGTATTTTCTTAGATAAGTATGAATCTTCAGAATTTACATCTCAAGATGCATTTAATGACTATTTACGAGGAATAATTTTAGAAGCTTCTGGTAATGAAAGCTCATTAGTTTCTTTCAGTTTTAATAGTACAAATTCAACGTTAATACCATCAATAGAAATTTATTACACAAATACAGTTTTAAAAACTGAAAATAATGTAACCTCGCCTGTTGATACGATTTATAAAAACAATAGTTTTCCACTAACAGGCTTTAGAGTAAATACTTTTAATATGGATAACAGAACTTATCCAGCAAATAACGAAGTTAAAATACAAGGAACAGCAGGTAGTGAAGGTCGACTTAAATTAATGACGCCAAATGATATTAGTAATTTAAGATCTCAAAATTGGTTAATTAATGATGCTACTGTTACAGTTTACTTAAATCAATCTGCAGATACTACAAATGTTCCTTCTAGATTATATCTTTATAAATATTATGATTTAGGAACATCAACAATTACAAGTCAAATAAAAGATACATATAGTGAAGCTCTTTTTGGAGGAATTGGAGGATTTTTGCAAAGAGATGATAATGGTAAAATTGAAAGTTATACATTTAACATAACAGACTATATTTCTGATATTGCAAGTGGAGAAATAAACGATTTCCCAGATGTAAAAATTAAAGCATTTAATACAACAGATTTGCCTGTTTCAGGTACAGATACCATTTTTAATAATTTTAGCTGGAATCCAAAAGCTGTAACATTATTTAACAGTTTGAATAGTACAAAAAAGCCGGTATTAAAAATATCATATTCAGAGAAAAAGTAATATATAAAAACAAACTAACTAAAAAATAGACTATGTGTGGAATATCGGCCTATATTGGCCCTAGAGAGGCTTATCCAATCGTTATAAACGGTTTAAAAAGGTTAGAATATAGAGGTTATGATAGTGCAGGTGTAATGATTTATGATGGTGAAAAGATGCACCTTACCAAAACCAAAGGAAAAGTTTCTGACTTAGAAGCAATTACAGATAGTAAACCAGACAGAAAACTTGGAAATATAGGAATGGGTCATACACGTTGGGCAACCCATGGTGTTCCAAATGATGTTAACTCTCATCCACATTATTCACAATCTGGAAATTTAGTTATAGTTCATAATGGTATTATAGAAAATTATGACACTATTAAAAAAGAACTTATTTCTAGAGGATACACTTTTAAAAGTGATACAGATACAGAAGTTTTAGTAAATCTTATAGAAGAGGTAAAAATAACTGAAGGTTGTAAATTAGGTAAAGCAGTTCAGCTAGCTTTAACAAATATAGTTGGAGCTTATGCCATTTCTGTTTTTGATAAGACAAAACCTAATGAAATAGTTGTTGCGCGTTTAGGTAGCCCTATTGCTATTGGTGTAGGTCAGAATAATAGCGAATTTTTCATAGCTTCAGATGCTTCTCCTTTTGTTGAGTTTACTAAAAATGCTATTTATTTAGAAGATGAAGAAATGGCAATCATAAAGTTAGGTAAAGACATAAAAGTCCGTAAAATTATGGATGATTCAAGAGTTGTTCCTACTATTCAAAAACTTCAAATGAGTTTGGATCAAATTGAGAAAGGTGGATATGACCACTTTATGCTTAAAGAAATTCATGAGCAACCAAAAGCAATAACTGATACTTTTAGAGGAAGAATGCTTCATGAAGAAAAGATTATTAAGATGTCTAGTATAGAAAATAATCTTGATAAGTTTTTACATGCAAATAGAATTATAATTGTTGCTTGTGGTACTTCTTGGCATGCTGGTTTAGTTGGGGAATATCTTTTTGAAGATATGGCTAGAATTCCTGTTGAAGTAGAATATGCATCAGAATTTAGGTATAGAAATCCAATTATTACAAATAAAGATGTAGTCATAGCTATTTCTCAATCAGGAGAAACAGCAGATACATTAGCGGCTATAAAATTAGCAAAATCAAAAGGAGCTTTTGTTTATGGTGTATGTAATGTTGTAGGTTCTTCAATTGCCAGAGAAACACATTCAGGTGCCTATACTCACGCAGGTCCTGAGATTGGTGTAGCATCTACTAAAGCATTTACAACACAAATAACTGTGTTAACTTTAATAGCAATGAAGTTAGGTGAAGCTAATGGTTCTTTAGCTAAGCATACTTTTGAGAATTATATTAGTAAAATGCAATTAATACCAAGACAGGTAGAAGAATTATTAAAAATTGACGATAAAGTTAAAGAAATAGCTGAAGTTTATAAAGATGCAAAAAACTGTTTGTATTTAGGTAGAGGCTTCAACTTTCCTGTAGCTTTAGAAGGAGCTTTAAAATTAAAAGAGATTTCTTATATACATGCAGAGGGTTATCCTGCTGCAGAAATGAAGCATGGCCCTATTGCTTTAATTGATGAAAACATGCCAATATTTGTAATTGCTACTAATAGAGGTCATTATGAAAAAGTAGTAAGTAATATTCAAGAAATTAAATCAAGAGCAGGTAAAATTATTGCAATTGTTACAGAAGGTGATACTACTGTAAAAGAAATAGCAGATCATGTTCTTGAAATTCCAGATACAGAAGAGGCATTAACTCCATTGTTAACTACAATTCCTTTTCAATTATTATCTTATCACATAGCAGTTATGCTAGGTAAAAACGTTGACCAACCTAGAAATTTAGCAAAGTCAGTAACTGTGGAATGAGTATGATAGGGGGTATTTAATCACCCATCTATTAGTTGAAGTAGAAGTAATTTCTCCAAAATTTTGGGTATTACCACTGTCTTCCTCACAGATTGAAAAATATAATTTCATTAAGGAAAAAAGAAGTCAAGGGTTCAACTATCTTCAAATTAGTGATATGATGAATGAATCTCATTTCAAACCTCAACGAACTTTGAAATTCACTCCACAACAAGTTTGGGGATTAGAATTTAAGATGGAAAATCGTATTAAAAGATTAGATAAAATTGAGAAACCGAAGGTTGTTTCAATTGGTTTGATAAATGAGGTCTGAAAATTTGATACTTATACAAAGTAGGAATGTTTTTATGTAACTTTATAAAATGGAAAAAGGATTTTTAATTTTAATCATAACTTTTATTATTGTAGGAATTATACATTTTATCTCTATGAGAACAATGAAATTGTCCGAGACAAAAAAAACACATTACAGAAAGTTGTTTTGGTATTTCTATGGAATTATTTTCATGTTGAGTGGAGGGGTAAACCTGATTGAAAAAGGAGAGTTTCGTTGGATTTTTTCAATTCAATTTATTATTGGGTTTGTTACAGTAGTTTTAAATTTTATTGGAAAATTAGAAACTAAGACCCCTTAGTATAGACTCTCATCAAATTATTTTAAACTTTCAACCCACAGATTTGTCATTACTGATTACAGTGGAGTAGTTGCTAGTGACAATTACTCTTACTCCTATAAATTATTAGTAACATTCTCAATATCAATTAGAACTACTCATCTATGTAGTTCTTCATATTCAGAATATCAAGAGTATTTATTCAATAGGATAAGGGGTTTAAAAGAACATTTTCTTACCCCTATTGGATACAGAAAGATATCTCAAATTCTAAATGAGGAAGGGCTATAAATACCTCGTGGTATAATGTGTTTAAAAACAACTTCTGTTAGATTTAACAGGGGTTAAATTAATTTAGGATTTATAGAGTAAAAAATCTCTCTTTTATCGATTTCAGATTGTTCTCTTAAAATTATATCTTTATTTGTTTTCAATAATATTTTAAATTTATCATTTAATTTATTTATCGATTCGTTTTTTCTTCTATTAATAGTTGTATAGTTTAAATTTTCATCATAGAATATTTCAGTAATAGTTCTATTGTCTACTTTTACATTATTCCTACTCTGGTTAAAGATAATATTAAATACAACCTCTTCTTTACCTCTCAAAGACAACCTTTTGAAATTGTAGAAATATAAACCATTAATTTTTATAATTTTATTTATAGTTTTCTTGGTGATAACGATAATTGAAAATACAATAACAATAAAACTCAAACAGATTCCAATAAGAAACAAATAAGAATTTTTATATATATTTCTAGAATCTGTTTTTCTTAAAGAAGATTCAAAATCTTTTATAGAAATAGAATTAAAATTCAGTCTATTGTTTTCATGATTAAAAAAATGAAGTTTATCTTTATGAACAAATGGTTTTAAAAATGATGATTGTATTTTCTTTGTGGTAGGAGTCTTATAGAATTCCTCAATTAAATTTGAATTGATATTAATTTTTAAAATATTTCCGTTTTGTTCATTGAAAGAAAAAAAAGTATCATTATCCAATGGAATAGTCAAATACCTTTTAATATGATTATTTAATTTACCAAGATATTCCCATTTTTTAGTTTTAAAATCAAATTTATAAGAGTTGTAATTTTTATATGTAATATCGTTATTAAATTTATCAATTACATGCCCGCCAAAAATATATAATTTATCTTCTGTTTTATAATACAAAAAGTCAGATAACTCTTTTGGTATTATTTCTCCTTTAATGTTAAAAAACTCCCAACCATTTATTTCTCTGTTATAATATGTAAAAAAGTTTCTATTCTCAAAAAAACCATATCCTCCATATCTAAAAACAGTGTCATTTCTTATAAATTCTAAAGAACCTAATTGAAGTTTGTGATTGTAAGAATTGTCTATTCTAAAAATAGAATCTCCTCTAATTTCTAAGATTTCTCCACCTAAATTACTTGATAATAGATGTTGATCTACAAATTTAAAGTTACTTAAATCTAAGTTATTTGAGTTTTTAATTTCTCTAGAAGATAGTAATTTATAATCACTTTCAAGACTATACTTTTCTATTTTTTCATCATACAATAAGTAAAAAATTTCATCTGAAGAATCAAAGTAAGAATCTATCGGTTTTTCAATTGATTGAAAAGAGAGTAAGAAAAAAAGTATCAATTTCATTTTACAAATATAGATTTTTAGAAGTGGTTTTTTTTGAATTAAAATAGTTGTTATATATAAATATTAATTTTTCTTTCTGTTAATAATCTTAAGACTATATTTAAACTATAAAAATGATATTATGTTTTCAAATACTAAAGAATATTTTTCTCAATACTATAAGTTAGTTAAAGATAAAAATTATTTTGATTTAATTTCTCATGGGTTCAAACTTCCATTTGTTTTATATCAAGATTTAAAAGTACTATCAAAAAAACAGTTAATCATTGTTGGAACTTCATTGATATTTGTTTTTGGTATTTTTAACTTATTGGGTAATAAACTAAATTCAATACATGAAGATTCAATTCTTAGTTGTGATTGTACTTTGGAGAGAGATAATGATACTTATTATTTTTTTTGGTACAATGTGGGTAAAAGTTATGGTGAAAGAATTCCAAAAATTGTTAATGTAAGTGATGAACTAAACGATAATGGTAGACATGGTAAAAGTTTCTTTACAATTTCATGGATGAAACAGTGGATATATGTTAATGGAGGTCAGAATTTAGGAGGAATTCCAAAAATGACAAAATATATTGAATGTTGGGAAAAAGGTTTTTTAATTGGAAGAAATAATTATTTAGAAAACGAATAATTTTTAAAAATTACTGTAGGGAGGGAGGTTTCTTGTAACTGAGAAAATTACTTTTTTCTTGCAAGTCCAAGAACAAGGGTCAAAGTTTTTGGTATTGTTGGAGAAAGAGTTTTCAAAGATTCTGTATACGTTATCTTAAAATAAGAAAACATCATTATAATTTAATATTTAGAGTAAATAATTCTTACTAAAACTAATATTACATTATAATCGGTATTTCAATTGATTGAAAAGAAAAAAGATATAGAATGATTAATTTCATCTTACAAGTATAATTAAATTATTCATACTTAAAAAGTACTCTTTTTTAGTTGCAACTAATTTTTTTCAATAAAACTAACAAATAAAATATTTTTATTAAAAAAACAAAAAATGAAATTATTTTTCACATTATTATTATTTCTAACTACAATAATTGTTAATTCACAAACTCCAATTACAGACTCTAACATACACGACGCTGTAAATACGTGTTTATCCACACATCCTGTCACTGGATTGTGTAATGATAGTGAGTATGGTCCTATTACAGAATGGGATGTAAGTGAGGTAACCGATATGTCATATTTATTTTTTGATAAATATTCTTTCAATGGAGATATTAGTTCTTGGAACGTACGTAATGTTACTGATATGAATAGTATGTTTAATCTTTCGAGAGATTTCAACCAAGATATTAGTTCTTGGGATGTACGTAATGTTACGAATATGAGGTATATGTTTAGAGATGCAGGTGTTTTCAACCAAGATATTAGTTCTTGGGATGTGAGTAATGTTACTAATATGTTGTATATGTTTAGAGATGCAGGTGTTTTTAATCAAGATATATCGGGTTGGTGTGTTACAAATATTTCTGAACAACCATCTAACTTTAGTACAAACTCTTCACTAATTGATGAGTATAAACCTGTTTGGGGTTCTTGTCCAGAGGCGTCGTTAGATTTATCTTTTTCCAACGTATCAGATATTCCAGAAAAGATATCTTTATTAACAACTTCTACATTTAATAATGATATTTACATTAACACAGGTATGATATCAAAAACACCAAATGGATTATCATACAATTTTTTGTACAAGTATAATACAGTTTCAGATTCTTGGTCAAAATTATCAACAAATACCCTATTAGAAAACTTACATCATGGTAATGGAGAAATAATAAATAATAAATTATATAGATTCAATGGTAAAACTCCAGAGGGAATAAATTCTAAATTAGAAATTATTGATTTGGATGACTTAACTGTTTCATTAGGGACAGAAAACCCATTACCTAGATTCTTGTCTGGGTCTTCTGTTAATGGAAAATATATTTATGTATTTGGAGGAGAGACAGAAAATGGATTCACAAATAAATTATATCGTTATAATACAGAAACAGATACTTGGATAGAACTTCCATCAATGTTAGAATCAAAACAAACTAGAGGAGAGTTTATTGATAATAAACTATATGTTATTGGTGGGTATAATGGTTCTTCTTCTAATAAAATTGAAGTATTTAATACAGATACAAATAATTGGGAAAATGAATACACAATGTCTTTTAGTGTTTCTGCAAACGCTTTAACTGTAAATGGAAATAATATATATATAATAGGAGACTATTCAAACCTAGATAATATAGATGTTTTAGATACAAATGACATGTCTTTTAGGTCTTTTAAAAATAATATGATAGATAGAAGACATTTTGATGCAGAAATAATTGATAATAAGTTATATGTTATTGGAGGTAATACCACTTCCTCTTTTTCTAGTTTTTTAAATAGTATACAATTCTCAAACATCAACACTAGTTCTTTGTCTATAAATGACCCAATTATAACCAATAATTTATTATTGTATCCAAATCCTGTAGATGATAAATTATTCATTCAAGGATTACAGAAAGAAACTAAAGTTTCAATTTATAATATATTAGGTAAGTTAGTATTATCAAAAACGACATCAAGTGAAATAGATGTTAATAATCTTAAAACCGGTATTTATTTTATAAAAGTCACTGATATAGAGGGACAATTAGTTCGTAGGTTTATGAAAAAATAAAACTTCATCAATATGTTTAAAGTGATGAAAAAACTATTGTAAACTTTTAGTGAAAAAGAAAGTGATTATTTGAAACTAATGACCTATCATTTATTTGATAGGTTATTGTTTTTTTAAAACATCTTCAAATCATATCCTACAAAATATCTCTTCAACGTATAACAAACTTCTCTTGAAATTCCTCATCTCTATCTTTAACTTCTCTTTTAATAATTTCAACCACATTACAACCTAATCGTTTAATAGATTCCAACCTACTATTTCCAATTATAATTTGGAAGTACTAGTCGATAACTGTAGAATAATATTATTAAAACATATAAAAAAACCCAGATTTTAAGCTGGGTTAACTTTTATAAAACTACTTGAAATGTTATTGGGATACTATAACTAACAGGAACTGCTTTTCCATTTTGTTTACCAGGCCTCATTTGAGGTAAATCATTTATTATTTTGATGACTTCTTTTTCTAAAACTGGATGTGGTCCTCTAGCTCTAACATTACCAATAGTCCCTTTTTGGTCTATCCTGAAGACAACAAATAGCTTCTTTTTACCTTCACTTAATCCTAATTCGTTTGCTAAACCAGCATTAAAATATTTTGAGAAATAGAATTGAATTTTTTGAGAAAAACACTTTTTTAATTCTTCATTATTTCCTTCAAAACCTGGAAAAATAGGTACATTTTGAATTGTCATAAAAGGTACATCTTCTACAACAACATCTTCTTCTTCTATCTCTGTGATTTCTTGTGGTACTACAATAACTGCTTGAGTTTCGTCAGTCTCTGTAGTTTCTACAATTGTTTCTTCGATTTTTAAATCATCCTCAACAACTGTAATTTGTTGCACAATAGCTGGCGTTTTAGGTGGTAGAGGTAAATTTTTCATTTCTACAATTGGTATTTCTTCTTCTAACTCATTAACCAATGTTACATCACCTAAAGAATTTGCATATTCTTTTTCAAAAGTTTTATGTTCAATTAGAAGGTAGATTATAAATAATGACAAAGCAATACCAATTTGAAAAAAAAGTTTGCTGAAATTACCTAACTGTTTTCGTGGGTGCTTTTTTGTTTTCATCTTTTAACCTTTTTTGAATTTATAATTATTCCCCCAGAGGTTTCAAATTATCTTAAATATGATCTCTGATTATAAAATTATAAACTTAAAGAGGTTTAAAACATGATATCCATCATATTTTGTCATGAACTTTAGTGTGGCTGCCTCTATTCCAAAGTGTTAGAATATCTGTGGCAACAGAAGCTCCACTACCTGCAGCTATTGCAAATTGACTTCTATGACCAGCTATAGTACCACAACAATACAATCCAGCTTTTATAAGATGGTCTTTATTTAGTAATTGAATTCTATCTTTAGCAATATTTGCTTTTTCATGAGGAATTAAAAATTTGTCTAAGCCTTTAATCGTAAAAGGTTTAGCGTAGTTTAAAGCAATTACTACAAGTTTAGATTGATAGCTATTTTTATTTGTTATAATAGTGTATAAACCATCATTTTCTTCAATAGAAAGTACTTTTTCTTTTTCGATTTGAGAGATATGAGAATATAAATTAGAAAGCTGCTCTTTACCTTCCTTTAAAATATCTTTACCTAATGTTTTAGCAGATAAGCCTAAAACATTATTAAATAGAGCATTTTCTAAATGAGAGGCTCTTTGATGTAATATAATTCCTGTTTTCTTATCAATAGCAAAAGGTTTATTTTTTGCAGAACCGATAACCAAAGCACACTGCATTCCAGAAACACCACCACCAATAATTAAACAATCGAAAATCATATTATATAAATAACATCTTTATATTTTGGGCAAAAAGTTTAACAGATATAGCTAATAAAATAACACCAAAAACTTTACGAATTATTTGAATACCACTAGCACCAATTAATCGTTCAATCTTTGAAGAAGTCTTTAAAACGATGTAAAGAAAAATTACGTTTAAAATAACTGCAATTATTATGTTTTCAATTGCAAACTCTGCTCTTAAAGATAATAAGGTTGTTAAACTTCCTGGACCAGCAATTAAAGGAAAAGCAAGAGGAAAAACAGTAGCAGTAATTGCAGCAGAGCCATTACTATCGTCTTTATATAAAGTTATTCCTAAAATCATCTCTAAGGCAATAAAAAACAATATAAACGAACCAGCCACAGCAAAAGAGTTTACATCTATACCTATTAAATTTAGTAAACTTTTACCTACAAAAAGAAATAAAATCATAATAAAACCAGCTATTAAAGAGGCTTTTTCAGATTGTATATGTCCTACTTTTTTACGTAAATCTATAATAATTGGAATGTTACCAATAATATCTATAACTGCAAATAATACCATAAAAGCAGTAATTATTTCTTTAAAATTAAAATTCATTTTAGTTGATTATTTTTTTGCAAAATTAGTTAACTAATTTAAGGAAGTTAAAATAAACAGTAAAAAATATTATTATTTTTGCAGCATGTTTCAACTAGGTAAAACAATTGTTTCTGAAGATATTATAGAAAAAGATTTTGTCTGTAATTTATCTGCATGTAAAGGTGCTTGTTGTGTAGATGGTGAAGCAGGTGCACCATTAAGTAAAGAAGAAACTAAAATTTTAGAGGATATTTATCCAAAAGTGAAACCTTTTTTAAGAAAAGAAGGTATAGAGGTTATAGAAAAAGAAGGTGCTTGGATAACCAGTGAATGGGACGAATTAGAAACCCCTTTAATAAATGGAGCAGATTGTGCTTACGTTATTTTTGATGAAAAAAAGACAGCACTTTGTGGTATAGAAGAAGCTTACAATCAAGGAGAAATTGACTTTAAAAAGCCTATTTCTTGTCATTTGTATCCTGTAAGAGTTAAAGATTATAGTGAGTTTGCTGCTGTAAATTATCATAAATGGGAAATATGTGATGATGCTTGCTCTTTAGGGAAAGAATTACAAGTGCCTGTTTATAAATTTGTAAAGCAAGCTTTAGTTAGAAAGTTTGGACAAGATTGGTATGATGAGCTAGAAAAAGTTGCTCAGAAATTATAATTAACCTTATTACTGAAACCAATTATTAACTGTTTTTATTTTTTGGCACGTTAATTGTCTTAAGAAAGTTTTAACATTTTAAAACTTTCTAATTATGAAAAACGTAAAAAAACTACCTACCAAACAATTAGAAAAGTTCTCAACCATTTTTACCCAGTTGGGGCTAGTACTGGTGTTATTTATTGTTTACCTAGCAATAGAACACGAAACTGAAGAAAAAAAACTTTCAGAAGTAAATTATGAAACCACTAAAAAGGTGTTTGTTGAACCAGATCAAGACATTGTTTTTGTAAAAGAAAAACAACCAAAACCTAAGGTCAATACAAATAGAAATGTTTTTATACCTGATGAACCTATAGAAAAAGGAGATAATCTTATAAAAGAGACCATCATAGATGATCCTATTGATGAACCAATTGAAGTAGATGTTAATAAGATTATAGAACTTGATGAACCTCCAAAAGATCTAGAGCCAGATAATGTACCTTTTATTTCTATAGAAGAAGCTCCTGTTTTTAAAGGTTGTGAAGGTTTATCTAAATCAGAAAACAAAAAGTGTTTTGATAAACAAATGAATAAATTTATACAGCGTAATTTTAATACATCTTTAGCCAATGAACTTGGTTTACGTTCTGGAAAACATAAAATATTTACTCAATTTATTATTGATAAAAACGGAGAAGTTGTAGATATAAAAATTAGAGCTCCTCATCCTAAGTTAAAATCAGAAACACTTGGCACTATTCAAAAACTTCCAAAATTTAAACCTGGAAGACAAAACAATAAATTTGTAAAAGTAAAATACACCTTACCTATTACTTTTCAAGTAGATTAAAAAGTAAAAAAGCATCCTAAATAGGATGCTTTTTTTAATTTATTAGTTTGGTATTAATATGCCCTTTCATCATTACCTTCATAAAAATTAATAAAGGCTTGGTTTACCACACGCATTCCTCCAGGAGTAGGGTAATTTCCTGTAAAATACCAATCACCAACATGATTTGGGCACGCTTTGTGTAAACCTTCAATGGTTTGATAAATAACTTCAACTTCTGCATTTATTTCTTCTGTTTTTAGCATCTGAGCAATTTTTGCTGAAATTTGATCTGCAGTAAAAGGCTTATATACATCTTTAGCATGATTTACAATATCTACGTCTTCTTTAGATTGTTGTGCTTTACACTTTTTATAAACCTCATCAATAATATGATATTGATTGGTTTCTTTTAACAATTCTAAAGCTGCTTTAAAAGCAATAAACGCCTCAATTCTAGCCATGTCAATTCCATAACAATCTGGATATCTAATTTGAGGTGCAGAAGAGACTACTACTATTTTTTTAGGTTGCAGCCTATCTAAAATCTTAATAATACTCTTTTTAAGTGTTGTGCCACGTACAATACTATCATCTATAATAACTAAGTTATCAGTAGGTTTTACAACACCATAGGTAATATCGTAAACATGCTCTACTAAATCGTCACGTGAGTTATCATCTGCAATAAAAGTTCTAAGTTTAGCATCTTTTATTGCTATTTTTTCGAAACGTGGTCTTTCTGATAAAATTTCAGTTACTTTTTGAGCAGATAAACTTTTACCTCCTTCTAAAATTTTAGCTGTTTTTTGTTGATTTAATAAATCTTCTGCAGCTTCTGTCATCCCATAAAAAGAAGTTTCTGCAGTGTTTGGGATAAAAGAAAATACAGAATTAGAGATATCTGAATTTATAGATTCTAAAACTTTAGGAAATACATATTTTCCTAAGTTTTTACGTTCTTCATAAATATCTGCATCACTTCCTCTAGAGAAGTAAATACGTTCAAAAGAACAAGATTTTTTATCTTTTGGTTCTTTTACTTTTTTAATAGAAACTTCTCCACTTTTTTTAATAATTAAAGCATGACCTCTTTCTAATTCTTTAACCTTATCAATTTTAATATTAAATACAGTTTGTATTACTGGTCTTTCTGAGGCAACCACAACCACTTCATCATCTTCATAAAAAAATGTTGGTCTTATTCCATTTGGATCTCTTAACACAAAAGCATCTCCATGACCAACTAAACCAGCCATTGCATAACCACCATCCCAATTTTTTGAAGATCTTTTTAAAACTTTTTTAAGGCTTAAATTTTCTTCTATAAAAGGGGATGCTTCTCTTTTGTTTAATCCTTTTTTCTTTGCTTTTTGATAAAGTTTACCTACTTCATCCTCTAAAAAGTGACCAATTTTTTCCATCACAGTTACAGTATCTGTAAACTCTTTTGGATGCTGACCAAGCTCTACTAACTCTTGTAGCATTTGGTTAGAATTAGTCATGTTAAAATTACCAGCAACAATTAAGTTTTTATGTTTCCAGTTGCTTTGTCTTAAAAAAGGATGAACACTTTCTATCGAATTTTTTCCAAACGTACCATATCTTACATGCCCTAGAAATAAATTACCTATGTAAGGCATATTTTCTTCTTGCCATGAAACATCATTTTTTTTCTCTGGAAAATTTTCGAAAACGCCATTAATTCGCTCATTTATTTGTGCAAAAATATCTTGTATAGGTTGCGATTTGTTAGATCTAATTCTACTAACATATCTTGTGCCAGGTTCTACATTAAATTTTACACTAGCAAAACCAGCACCATCTTGTCCACGATTATGCTGTTTTTCCATTAATAAATACATTTTATTTATTCCGTAAAAAGCAGAACCGTATTTATCCTTATAAAATTGTAAAGGCTTTTTTAAGCGAACAAGTGCAATACCACATTCATGTTTAATAGCGTCACTCATTATTTTTTATTTTCAGTTTTAAGATAAAAAAATCCGCATTTTTACACGCGGATTCTTTGTTTTAAGATAATTCTATATCAAATTGTGTTAAGTCTTTAAAAGACTGTAAACGATTTTTTACTTCTTTTTCTGTAAGCTCTTGCATTCGTTCTGTACCAAACTTTTCAACACAAAAAGAAGCTAAATTAGAGCCATAAATAATAGCATTTTTCATGTTATCAAAAGATACATCTTGTGTTTTTGTTAAATATCCACAGAAACCACCTGCAAAAGTATCTCCTGCTCCTGTAGGATCAAAAACTTCTGCTAATGGTAATGCTGGCGCAAAAAACATATTACCTTCATTAAATAACAAAGCTCCATGTTCTCCTTTTTTAATCACTACATATTTTGGCCCCATTTCATGGATTTTTTTAGCAGCATTCACTAAAGAATATTCTCCTGAAAGTTGTCTTGCTTCTTCATCATTAATAGTAATAACATCTACTTTTTTTAAAACATCATGTAATTCGTTTAGAGAAATATCCATCCAAAAATTCATAGTATCTAATACCACTAATTTAGGTCTTTTAGACATTTGCTCTAAAACTGAAGCTTGAACTAATGGGTGTAAATTACCCAACATTACTATATCTGCATCTTTAAAATTTTCTGGAACTATTGGCTGAAAGTTTTCTAATACATTTAATTCAGTGATTAATGTATCTCTTGAGTTCATATCATTATGATATTTACCACTCCAGAAAAAAGTTTTGCCTTCTTTTATTATCTCAACACCATCAGTATTAATTCCTTTGGCATTCATCATGTCTAAATATTCTTGAGGAAAATCACCTCCAACAACAGAAACAATTCCTGTTTCTACGCCAAATTGGCTTGCTGCTAAACCGACAAAAGTTCCAGAACCACCAAGTATTTTATCTGTCTTTCCAAAAGGAGTTTCAATTGCATCAAAAGCGACTGTACCAACTGCTAATAATTTGCTCATTTCTTAAATATAATCAGTAATTTTGCACTTTGTAAATGCAAAAGATTTTAAACCACAAAAATAAGTTTAAAAAATGACTATCAAAGAAATACAAGAAGAAATTATTGACGAGTTTTCTATGTTTGATGATTGGATGGAACGTTATGAATACATTATAGAACTTGGCAAGTCTTTACCCATGATTGATGAACAATACAAATTAGATGAAAATTTAATAAAAGGTTGCCAGTCTAAAGTTTGGTTATTTTCTGAATTAGATAAAGATGTTGTAAAGTTTTCTGCAGACAGTGATGCTATTTTAACAAAAGGTATTGTTGCCTTATTACTGCGTGTTTATTCGAATCAAAAACCAGAAGATATTTTAACAGCAGAAACTCATTTTATAGATGAAATAGGTTTAAAAGAGCATTTGTCTCCAACAAGAGCAAATGGTTTAGTTTCTATGGTAAAACAAATTAAAATGTATGCAATTGCACAACAAGCTAAATTAGCAAACTAAGATTTTAAAAGATGACAGATAAAGAATTAGAAGAAATTGGAGATAAAATCATACGAGTTTTAAAAACCATTTATGATCCAGAAATACCAGTAGATATCTACGAGTTAGGCTTAATTTATGACGTATTTGTTTCTGAAGAAAACGATGCTAAAATTTTAATGACTTTAACCTCTCCTAATTGTCCAGTTGCAGAAACTTTACCAGTTGAAGTAGAAGAAAAAGTTAAGACATTAAAAGAAATTAATAATTGTGAGGTAGAAATTACTTTTGACCCTACTTGGACACAAGAAATGATGAGTGAAGAGGCAAAATTAGAGCTTGGAATGCTTTAATAAAACTAGGTAATCTTTCAAAAAATAATGGCAGAAGAAATTATAAATAGGGTAGCAAATAGTAAGTTAAAAACGTTTGATTTAGAAGAAATATATCCAAAAGGAGAGCGAGTTTTATTTGATATTAAAGATTGGTTATTTCAAGAATTAATTTTAAAAGAAAGAGATTTTAGAGTATTTGTAAAAAATCATGATTGGTCTCAATATAAAAATGCTTTTGTTGCTATAACTTGCTCTGCAGACGCAATAATACCTTCTTGGGCTTATATGTTAATAGCATCAGAAGCTACTGTTTTTGCTAATAAAGTAGTTATAGGTAATTTAGAAACTTTAGAAACAGCTATTTACCAAGAGCTGCTTTCTTTTTTAGATTATTCAGAATTTGTTGATGCACCAGTTATCATAAAAGGTTGTGCAGATAAGCCTATACCAAACTCCGCTTATGCTTTTTTAATTGAAAAATTACAACCTATAGCTAAAAGTATTATGTTTGGAGAAGCATGTTCTACTGTGCCTTTGTATAAATCTAGAAAATAATTTTTTTATTTTACAATCAATTTTATTTTTGTAGCAAAATCAATCAGTAACAATGAGACTCTTTTTAGTTCTCTATTTTTCTCTATTTTCATTACTGCTACTTTCTCAAGAAAAGAAAGAAAAAAAGCCAACTCCAAGATGGAAAATTCATGGTAGATTTGCTTTTATTTTTAATCAATCTTCTTTTATAAATTGGGCTGCAGGTGGAGATAATACTGTAGCTGGGAATATAAATGTTAATTACGATTTTAACTACAAAAAAAACAATATTAACTGGGATACTAGGTTTATTACAAGTTATGGTCTTAGTTACATAAGTGATAAAGGTTATCGAAAAACAGATGATCGTTTTGAGCTGAATACAATCTTAGGGGTTAAAACATCTACTTATTGGTTTTTTTCATTTATTGGAAATTTTAGAAGCCAATTTAATGATGGTTATAATTACAAAAAAGATCCACGTGAACTAGTATCACAATTCTTTTCTCCTGCATATTTAACTTTAGGGCCAGGAATGTTATGGAAAAAATCTGATGATTTAAGTTTAAACATTGCACCAGCAACTGCAAGATGGACTTTAGTTAACGACCTGTTTTCTGGAAAATACGGTGTAGAGCAAGGAAGAAATACAGCATTTGCTTTAGGTTTTAACTTATCTGGTTATTTCAAATTTGTTTTAATGGAGAATATAGAAATGGAGAATATTCTAAATTTATACTCAGATTATTTAGCACAAGTTGGTAATATAGATGTAGATTATCAAGCAAATATTAGATTTAAAGTAAATAGAAATATTAAAATGCATATGACTTTCCATACCATAGTTGATGATAATTCATCTAGTAAAATTCAATTTAGACAACTATTTGGGTTAGGGGTTAATTATAGTTTCCATGAAAAAGTTAGGTATTAGACTTTTGCCATCTAATTTTTAAAAAGTGTATTTTTACATAAAAATTAAAATAAAATCAAAATGAAAAAAATAATCATCTTGTTATTGTTGGTTGGTTTAAGCTTTTCTACAAACGCACAAAATGCTGATGAATTAAAAAAAGAATTAGCTTCTAAAAAAGATTCTATTTCTAAATTACAATCTAAAGCTTCTGCAATTCAAAAGAAAATTGATGCCTTACCTGGTTGGAGAAAAGGAGCTTTTGGTACTATTGGTATGAGTCTTTCTGGATTTAACAACTGGTATGCAAGAAATGCTCCTGATGCAGATGCAGGTAACATTGGAATTACTGTAAATGCTTTTGCAAACCTTATTCAAGATAAATTTTTCTGGAGAAATTCTATGAATATTAATTTAGGATGGGTAAAACTAGATGATAAATCTGTTTCTGGAGATGAAGGCTTTGATACAGCTACAGATGTTTTTAACATTAACTCATTATATGGTAGAAGATTAAATAAAAAATGGGCTGTTTCTGGATTATTAGAATACAGAACTACAATAATTGATAATTTTAATGACCCTGGATATTTAGATTTAGGTGCTGGTTTTACTTGGACACCAACTAGCAACTTAGTTGTTGTAATACATCCAGGAAACTACAATTTTGTGTTTAGTAGTAGCAACACCGTTTTTGAATCTTCTTTAGGTGCAAAAATATTAGCAGATTATAGTGCTAAGTTTAATAAGTTAAGTTTAAAATCGAATCTATCTATATTTCAAAGTTATGATAGTAGTGATTTATCTAACTGGACTTGGACCAATGCTTTAGGTTATACTTTATGGAAAGGTATTGGTTTAGGTTTTGAATTTGGTTTACGTAATAACAAACAAGAAGCATTAAACAATGCCTTAATTTCTGATCCTTCAGCAACTTTTGCTAGTTTAGATAACAAATTACAAAGTTATTGGTTATTTGGTTTAAGTTATTCGTTCTAATAAAATCATTACAAAAATAAAACCTCAAGAAATACTTGAGGTTTTATTTTTATGTATTTTTACAATCTAAATTTCTGTGAATGACATTATTAATTATTTACGCTACTATTTCTATTTTCTTTTCTTTTCTATGTTCAATTTTAGAAGCAGTATTATTAAGTATAACACCAACTTTTATTAATATAAAAAAGAGTGAAGGTCATGAATATGCAACAGAGCTAGAAGTCTTAAAAAAGGATGTAGATAAACCCTTAATTGCTATTTTAACTATAAACACTATTGCTCATACAGTAGGTGCAATTTTGGTTGGTGTACAAGCTAAAGTTGCTTATGCAGAAATGTATGGCAGTGCAGCTAGGTCTTTGTTTGGCATTCAATTTACAGAAGACATTATGGTAGGTATAGTTTCTACAATAATGACCATTTTAATTTTAGTAGCCTCAGAAATTATACCTAAAACTATTGGAGCAACTTATTGGAGAGGTTTAGCAAATTTTACTTCTAAGGCTTTAAAAGTGATGATTTTTCCATTAAAATACACAGGTATTCTTTGGATTTTACAACTTACAACCAAATTAATAGGAGGTAAAGGTCATGGAAGTATTTTGAGTAGAGAAAGCTTTTTAGTAATGGCAGATATGGCTGAAAAAGAAGGAGTTTTTCAAAAAAATGAAAGTAAGGTTATTAGAAATTTATTAGGTTTTAAAGAAATAAAGGTTAATGATGTAATGACACCTAGATCTGTTTTAGAAACTGCAGACGAAACACAAACCATTGTTTCTTTTTATGAAGCACATAAAGATTTACAGTTTTCTAGAATTCCTATTTATGCAGAAAACCCTGATGAAATAACAGGTTATTTCTTAAAAGCAAATCTATTAGAAGCTCTTGTACAAGGTAAAGGTAAAGAACCTTTATCTTCTATAAAAAGAGATATTTTGATTACAGACAGAGAATTATCTATCCCAGATTTATTTGATAAATTGATAAAAGAAAAAGAGCATATTGCATTAGTAGTTGATGAATATGGCTCAGTAAGTGGTTTAGTTTCTCAAGAAGATGTTATTGAAACTTTATTAGGTCTAGAAATTATGGATGAAACAGATAATGTTGCAGACTTGCAAGCATTAGCCAAAAATTCTTGGAGAAAAAGAGTAAAAAATCTAGGTATTATTAAGGATAATAAAAAAGAAGAATAAGAATCTTACTCTTCTTTATATTCGTAATACAAAAAGTCGTTATAAGGAAAACGTTGAATATGAATTTTCTTTACTTCTTCATAAACCAACTCTTTAAAATCGTCTAAATTTTCTTTATTTAAAGCAGAAATAAAAATAGATTCAACATCATTTTTATTCATCCAAGTTTTTTTCCAATCTTGTAAAGTATAATGTTCTTTAGTTTTTTCTGTTACTAAATCATCTTCATCAATGGTTTCATGCTCATAAGCATCAATCTTATTAAAAACCATTACTGTAGGTTTATCATCGCTTTTTATATCTGTTAATATAGCATTAACAGAGGCTATATGATCTTCAAAATTTGGATGTGAAATATCTACAACATGTAATAATAAATCTGCTTCACGTACTTCATCTAAAGTAGATTTAAATGATTCTACTAATTGTGTTGGCAATTTTCTAATAAATCCAACAGTATCTGTCATTAAAAAAGGAATGTTCTTAATCACAACTTTTCTAACGGTTGTATCTAAAGTTGCAAAAAGTTTATTTTCTGCAAAAACCTCACTTTTACTAATAACGTTCATTAAAGTTGATTTACCAACATTAGTATACCCAACTAAAGCAACTCTAACCATTTTACCTCTATTCTTTCTTTGAACAGCCATTTGCTTATCTATCGTCAGTAAACGCTTTTTTAGTAAAGTAATTTTATCACGAATAATACGTCTATCTGTTTCAATTTCTGTTTCTCCAGGTCCACGCATTCCAATTCCCCCTTTTTGTTTATCTAAGTGCGTCCAAAGCCTTGTTAAACGAGGCAATAAATATTCGTGTTGTGCTAATTCTACTTGAGTTTTTGCAGAACTTGTTTGTGCTCTTTGAGCAAAAATATCTAAGATTAAATTGGTTCTATCTAAGATTTTACAATCTAATATTTTCTCTATGTTTCTTAATTGAGCAGGAGATAATTCATCATCAAAAATAGCAGTACCAATGTCATGAGTTTTAATATAATCTCTAACATCTTCAAGCTTACCTGTTCCCAAAAATGTTTTTGGGTTAGGTCTGTCTAGTTTTTGAACAAAGCGTTTTACAGGCACACCTCCTGCAGTATGCGTTAAAAATTCTAACTCATCTAAATATTCTTCAGATTTAGTTTCGTCTTGTAATTGGGTAATAACACCAATTAAAACAGCTTTTTCAGAAATGGCTTCTTTTGCATCTATCATAGACTACAAAAGTACGAACAAAACTTTTGAAATAGTCATAAAAAAATCCCCAACAATGTTGAGGACTTTTTAATTAATTCAAATTTACACTATTTATTGTTGACTTCTTTTTTTTAAGAATTTTTAGCACTACAAAAGTATGACCATATTTGTAGTTTAAAGTTATTTGAAAGTTAAATAAAGGAAACCTTTAAGTTATTTCGATAATTCTTATTTTTATAAAAAATCTCTTTCATGCTAAAAAATATACTATATCCTAAAAGGAAAAAAAGTATTTCTACTATCGCTTTTTATAATGTTGAGAATTTGTTTCATCCAGATGATGATGCAAAGACTAAGGATGATGATTTTACCCCAGAAGGAAAAAGAAATTGGACTTTAAAAAGGTACAACCGTAAAATAAAAAAGTTAGGTTCTGTAATCTCTAAATTAGGTATGAATAGATCTAAAACTCCTCCAATAATTGTTGGTTTAGTAGAGGTAGAAAGTGAAAGAGTTATAGACGATTTAACTAACTCATCTTTACTTAGAAAATATAGTTACGATTTTGTACACCATAATTCACCAGATGAAAGAGGTATAGATGTGGCACTTTTATAAAATAGAGTTGCTTTTGATTATGTAGGCTCAACAACGTATCCTGTTTTTTTAGAAAATGAAGAAGGAGAAAGAGATTATACAAGAGACATTTTAAAAGTAAGAGGATATTTACATGGTGAATTAACTCATATTTTGGTAAATCATTGGCCATCTAGAAGAGCTGGTGCAGATGAAACTGAGCATAAAAGAATTACTGCAGCAAAAACTGTAAGAAGAGTTATTGATGAAATTTATGATGATGAAATGGATCCAAAAATTATTATGGGCGATTTTAACGACGACCCAAATAGTAAAAGTATAAATGAATTTTTAGTTGGTGATGATTTGTATAATCCTATGGAAAGTTTGTTTGATAGAGATAAGTATGGTTCGTTAACCTATAATGGAAAATGGAACTTATTTGACCAAATTATATTTTCTAAAAATTTTTTAGAGAAAAAAGAAGACAACTACTCATTTTACTATGTCTCAGTTTTTAATAAAAAATGGATGAAAATTCATAGAGGTAAATTTAAAGGAAATCCTTTTAGAACATATGTAGGAAGATGTTATCAAGGAGGGTTTTCAGATCATTTTCCAGTGTATGCTTTTTTGAAAAAAGAGAGTTAATCTTTCCCAACATTATTAAAAGCTTCTTTTAGCTTTTCATCATTTATAATATACTTTTTGTATTTACCATCTTTGTATCTATAATAAATAAATAAAGGCATAAAAATAAACGAAAGATACAACACACCTAATCCCATTAATACTTGCGCTTTTTGATGTTCAGTATTTATTAAATAAGCTCCAGTTATCATCCAAGCTATAAAGATGACAAACATAATTTTTAATGCTAACTTCATATTACAAAACTACAAAAGTTCTATCTTTAAAACTTAATTTTCTTTTTATGAAATACATTTCAGTATTTTTGATTTGTTGGTTAATTAGTAATTGTCAACATACAGAAAAATCAACTAAAATGAAGAAAAAAACAGTAATTGCACATAGAGGAGCATCTGGCTATTTACCTGAACACACGTTAGAAGCTAAAGCTATGGCTCATGCAATGAATGTTGATTTTATAGAGCAAGATTTGGTGTTGAGTAAAGATAACGTGCCTATTGTAATACATGATATTTATTTAGATGATGTAACTAATGTTGCAATAGTATACCCAGAAAAGAGTAGGGCAGATGGTCGTTTTTATGTCATAGATTTTACATTTGAAGAAATAAAAAAACTTAAAGTTACTGAGCGTTTTAATCCAAAAACAGGAGAGCAAGTTTATAAAAACAGATACCCAATTTGGAAAGGCAATTTTCAATTACATTCTCTCCAAGAAGAAATCGAGTTAATACAAGGTTTAAATAAAAGTACCCATAAAAATATTGGTATTTATCCTGAAATAAAAAATCCAGCATTTCATCAAAAAGAAGAAAAACCAATTTCTGAAGTTGTATTAAAAATACTTGCAGATTATGGTTATAAAACCAAAAAGGATAATTGTATTTTACAATGTTTTGATGCAAAAGAATTAGAACGAATTCGTACAACATTAAAATCTGATTTGTTTTTAGTGCAATTAATGGAGTATCCAGAAGAAACGAATCAATTAGCCCATTTTGCTACTTATGCAAATGGTATTGGGCCTTGGTATAAACAAATTTTACACAAAAAAACAGATGGTAATTTTACGTTTACTTCTTTAGTGAATGATGCTCATAAATTGGGTTTAGTTGTACACCCTTACACATTCAGAGCAGATGCTTTAGATGAATTTTCTTCTTTTGATGAAATGCTTCAAACTATTTTAATAGACGCAAAAGCAGATGGTGGTTTTACAGATTTCCCAGATAAAATGGTTGACTTTTTAAAATAAAAAAATGAAAAAAATTGCTTACGAAATAGAACAGAATAACAATGAACTTTATTTAACTAAAGAAAATTCTAAAAAACTTATTTTTAGTTCTTTTTGGTATATGGATTTTGGAAAAACTTGTGGAGAAATTAAAGATGCTAAAGAAAATAAACTTTATACAGTTACAAAGAAGTTTCAGTTTTGGAAATGGAGAATGGTATATTTAATTTCTCAGAATTTTAAAGATATGACTCTGTTAATTTCACAAAATACAAGAAATACAGTTTTTAAAATTGAATTACTTTCTGGTAATTATGAGATAAAAGTTCATTATAAAAAGAAAAAATCTATTTATAAAAATACTATTAAAATTGCTGAATTTGATGAATCTACAGCAGAGAATAATTTAATAAAAGTACTAGTTTCTGAGAAAGAAGAATTAGAAAGAGTATTTTTATTGTATGCTTGTTTGTTAATAGGTGTAAATGATTTTACCTCAAAAACCGTTTTAAGAAGCCAAAAACAATTAGAGAAAAATGAAGAACCCTGGTTTTGATTTTTTTAAGAAGTAACTTCTATTAATTTTTTTCTATAAGCAGTTAGCAGCTTAGATTTTGATATAAAACCAACATATTTACCATCTTTAACTACAGGTAAATTCCAAGCATCACTATCTTTAAATTTTTGCATTACTTTTTGCACAGAATCTTCATAAAAAATAATTTCTGGTGCAGATTTCATAAGGGTTTCTACTGCTACAGAATTGTACATTTCTGCATCAAACATAATAGATCTTATATCATCTAATAAAACGATTCCTAAAAATCGTTCTGATTCTTTATGAATTACAGGAAATATATTTCTAGTAGATTTTGCTACAGCAAATTTTAGCATATCTCCCAATAACATCTCTGGATAAACAGATTTAAAATTGGTTTCAATAAGTGAGTTAATGCGCATCATCATTAACACATTTTTGTCTTTGTTGTGTGTTATTAGCTCTCCTTTTTTGGCAAGTTCAACAGTATAAATTGAGTTAGAAATAAAGTATTTTGTAAATGCAAAACTAATAGCTGCTACTAACATTAAAGGCACAAATAACTCATAACCTCCAGTAATTTCTGCAATTAAGAATATGGCTGTTAATGGAGCATGCAATACTCCAGCCATTAATCCTGTCATACCAATTAAAGTAAAATTACTTTCTGAAACACTACCTCCTAAAGCGTTAATGATTTTAGCAAATAAATTTCCTAAAGCAGAACCCATAAAAAGTGTAGGAATAAAAATACCTCCAACTCCACCAGCTGCGAATGTGGTTGTCATTGCTATGGCTTTAAAAACAGCAATTAAGAAAAGAAACCCAATAACAACCCAAATATTAGTTAAGTCTACTTTATAAGGAATATCTGCTAAAGCAGCAGTTGAATTTCCATTTAAAAGATTATTGATAAAACCATAACCTTCACCATATAAAGGCGGAATTAAATACAATAGTAATCCTATTGCAAAACCTCCAATAATTAATCTATGTATAGGCTTTTTAAAAAATTTAAAAAACTTGGTAATTTTAAAGTAAATTTTTGAAAAATACACAGAAGCTACTCCTGTGCCAAATCCTAAAATAATGTAATAAAAAATGTCTTTGGTTTGGAAAGCATCAATCAATTTAAAACCAAATAAAGCATCTTTTTCAAAGAAAAAATAAGAAGTAATTACAGCAGAAACAGAAGCTAATAATAAAGGAACTAAAGAGGCAAAAGCTAAGTCTAAACTAAAAATTTCTACTGCAAAAATAATGGCTGCTACTGGTGCTTTAAACATAGAAGACATAGCTCCTGCTGTGGCACAACCAATAAGCAACATTCTTGTTTTAGCGTTCATATGAAACAATTGTGACACATAAGAACCTAAAGCTGCACCTGTACTAACTGCAGGTCCTTGTAAACCTGCTGAACCACCAAAACCAACAGTTATTGGAGCTGTAATTAGAGAAGCATACATTTTGTATTTCTCTATAATTCCATTTCTTTTAGAAACTGCATGTAGTGTAGTAGAAATACCATGACCAATTTCTTTTTTTATGATTTTCTTTTTGATGTAATACACCAAGATTAAACCAATGATAGGAAAGATAAAATATAAAGAATAATGAATATCTTTAATAAACCTACCTTCTAAAACTTCTTCGAAAAAGAAAGTTAAGTTCTTTAAAATGGCAGTTCCTAAGCCTGCTAATAAACCAACTAAAACACTTAAAACGTAAATAAACTGGCGTTCAGAAATATATTTATATCTCCAAATTAAAATTTGCTTTAAATATTTATTTTTTGTGGGCATTTACTTTTTAGTTGATAAAAAATCAGTACCTAAATAACCATCATCTTTATTGTAATACCAAGCTCTGTTTTTTGGCATTTTTATACCATTAATAATTTCTAAGCCTGACAATAAAATATATTCTCCACTTTCTTTAGTGTCTTTAAAAAACTGATAAACTTCCATAGCATAAGTTGTAGGATCAAAATAAAAATACCAAGTATCTTTTCCTATTTCTTTAAGATAGGTAACTTTTAAAACTAAATACTCTTTTTCTTTAAACTTTTTTCTTTCTACTTTTTTGTGGATGATAGTACCTTCGTCTTTTAATTTCATTGGTAAACCATACAAATAGGTGTAATAGTTTTTGTATAAATTGGCACGTTCAATGTTTAAATTATATTTCTTTTTTTCTTCTTCTGTAGGAATGTTACCATTAAATTTAATGTTAGCATTTTTATTAATAACATTATATGTAGTTGTGTTTCCAGATGTTTGAGCTTTTACAGAAAAATATTCTTTAGGTAAATCAATAGTTATTTCACTTTCTCTTTTTGGTCTATTTGGAGTTTTCATTGTAACGAAAAGAGTTCCTTTAAATGTTGACCAATTGTTATTTGGATCATGAAATTTTATAGCTCTATTTAATAATTGTTCACCAGTAATTTCTTGAGAAAAATTAGTTAGGCTACAAAGTATAAACAGAAGTAAGATTAGTTTTTTCATAACTTAAATGTAATAAAAAATCCCGCTTTTAGCGGGATTTTTTAGTTATTCTTGAATCTCAACTCTGAGATTTAATTCTTTTAATTGTTCATCATCTATAAACGCAGGAGCATCAATCATGACATCTCTACCAGAATTGTTTTTTGGAAAGGCAATAAAATCTCTGATGGTTTCTTGCCCTCCTAAAATGGCAACCAATCTGTCTAAACCAAAAGCTAATCCTCCATGAGGTGGAGCACCATATTCAAAAGCGTCCATTAAGAAACCAAATTGAGCCTTAGCTTCTTCTTCTGAAAAACCTAAATGTTTTAACATGGTTGCTTGCGTAGCTTTGTCATGTATTCTTATAGAACCACCACCAATTTCATTACCATTTAATACTAAATCGTAAGCATTGGCTTTTACTTCACCTGGTTTTGTGTCTAATAATGCTATTTGACCTGGTTTTGGTGATGTAAATGGATGATGCATAGCATGATAATGACCAGTTTCTTCATCTAATTCTAATAATGGAAAATCTACAACCCAAAGTGGAGCAAATTCATCAGGTTTACGTAAACCTAATTCTTCTGCCAAATGCATACGTAGTGCAGACAATTGAGCTCTTACTTTATTGGTTTCACCAGATAAAATACAAATTAAATCACCTGATTTTGCTCCAGTTATCTCAGCCCATTTTGCTAAATCTTCGTGGTCGTAAAATTTATCTACAGAACTTTTAAAAGTACCATCTTCATTTACTCTACAATATACCATTCCTAAAGCACCAACTTGAGGTCTTTTTACCCATTTAATTAAGTTATCTATTTGCTTTCTTGTGTAATTATTTCCTCCAGGAACTGCAATACCAACCACCAATTCTGAGTTGTTAAATACGCCAAAATCTTTATGTTGAGTAACTTCATTTAACTCACCAAATTGCATTCCAAATCTAATATCTGGTTTGTCATTTCCATACAAACGCATTGCATCATCATATTGCATTCTTGGAAATTTATCTACTTCAACTCCGTTAATTTCATTTAATAAATGACGTGTTAAACCTTCAAAAATGTTTAGGATATCTTCTTGCTCAACAAAGGCCATTTCACAGTCTATCTGTGTAAATTCTGGTTGTCTGTCTGCACGTAAATCTTCGTCTCTAAAACATTTTACAATTTGAAAATATTTATCCATTCCACCAACCATTAAGAGTTGTTTAAAGGTTTGAGGAGATTGAGGTAATGCATAAAACTGACCTTCATTCATTCTACTTGGTACTACAAAATCACGAGCACCTTCTGGAGTAGATTTAATTAAATAAGGAGTTTCAACTTCTATAAATTCTTGGTCAGATAAGTATTTACGAACTTCCATAGTTACTTTATGACGAAAGATTAAGCTGTCTTTTACAGGATTTCTTCTTATGTCTAAGTATCTGTATTTCATTCTAATATCTTCACCACCATCTGTTTTATCTTCGATTGTAAAAGGTGGCAACTTAGCTGTATTTAAAATTTCTAGTTCAGAAACTAAAACTTCTATTGCGCCTGTTGGCATTTTATCGTTTTTAGACTCACGATCAATAACAGTACCTTTTACTTGAATTACAAACTCTCTTCCTAAGGACTTTGCTTTTTCCATCATTGCTGCAGGAGTGCGTTCTTCATCAAAAATCAGTTGGGTAATTCCATATCTATCACGTAAATCGACCCAAATCATGAAACCTTTATCACGACTTTTTTGCACCCAACCTGCTAAAGTTACTTCTGTATTGATGTGTGATGCTCTTAACTCACCACAAGAATGACTTCTATACATTTTCTTTCTTTTAAAGTGCTGCAAAATTAATCAAATTAAAAGAATTATGAATAGTTTTATAAATTGAATTATAACTAGAATTTCTTTGTAAATTTGAGGTATGAGCGTAGTTAATATTCAAGAAAAGTTTAATTTGTTCGAAGATCATTGGTCGCCTAAAAAAATAGGTGAATTAAATGGGCAACAAATTTTATTGGCAAAAATTAAAGGAGAATTTGTTTTTCATAAACATGACAATGAAGACGAATTATTTTTAGTGAAAAAAGGAGTCTTAGAAATGCATTTGCGTGATGAAATAATCACCATAAATGAAGGAGAATTTTATATTGTACCTAAAGGTGTAGAGCATAAACCAGTTGCTAAAGAAGAGGTGCATATATTATTATTTGAGCCTTTGTCAACAAAACATACTGGAGATGTTGTTGCTGATATTACTGTCGAAACTTATGAATCTATATAGCATTTAGCCCTTGGCTTTTAGCTATTAGTTAAAATATAAATTTAGTTCAGGCTAAAAGCAAATAGCCAAGAGCAAAAAGCTAAAAAAATGAAACTATACTTAGTACCCACTCCAATAGGTAATTTAGAAGACATGACTTTTAGAGCTATTAAAGTTTTAAAAGAAGTTGATTTTATTTTAGCTGAAGACACAAGGACCAGTAAAAAACTTTTAAAACATTTTGATATAGCTACGCACATGCATAGTCATCATATGCATAATGAGCATAAATCTATAGAGGGTATTTTACAACGTATAAAAAACGGAGAAACCTGTGCAGTAATTTCAGATGCTGGTACTCCTGCTATTTCAGATCCTGGTTTTTTATTAACGAGAGCTTGTGTAGAAAACGACATAAAAGTAGAATGCTTACCAGGTGCAACTGCTTTTGTACCTGCTTTAGTAAATTCGGGTTTACCCAATGATAAGTTTGTTTTTGAAGGCTTTTTACCTGTAAAAAAAGGAAGACAAACGCGTTTAAAAATACTTTCAGAAGAAACCAGAACTATGATTTTTTATGAATCTCCACATAAACTTTTAAAAACACTATCTAATTTTGTTGAATATTTTGGAGCAGATAGAAGAGTATCTGTTTCAAGAGAACTTACAAAACTATTTGAAGAAACCATTAGAGGAACAGCAACAGAAGTTTTAGCATATTACACTAAAAAACCAGCAAAAGGTGAAATTGTAATTGTTGTTGAAGGGAAAAAATAAATAGAAATAACATAAATAAAAAATCCTCATGCTTGCATGAGGATTTTTTTAAATCATTAATCCAATCCACCTTTTCTTTGTGGAGATCTAGGTTTTGGCCAAGTTCTTTGTTTTCCTGTTCTTGGATTTATAGGTAAAACAATTTTTTCTCTAGACGTCTTTTCTGGATCTTCACTAGCCATATACGCTAAAATTGCTGTAAGAATAACGTTATTTCTTACATCATCAAACACAATTTTATCATAAGTATCTCTGTTGGTATGCCAAGTATAATTCCAATAAGACCAACTTAAAGAACTTAAACTAAAACCAGGAGCACCAGCAGCTACAAAAGCTGCATAATCAGATCCTCCACCTCCTGGAGTTCCAGGAAAAGTTGTTTCTATATGTTTGGTAATATCTCTTGGTACTGCACTTAACCAACGACCTAAATAATCATAAGAATGTAAAAATCCTTGACCAGATAATCTTACTACTCTACCTGTTCCATTATCTTGATTAAATAAAGCTTGTACGTTTTTTACAATTTCTGGATGATCTTCTACAAAAGCTCTAGAACCATTTAAACCTTGTTCTTCACTTCCCCAATGACCAACTAAAATGGTTCTTTTTGGGTTTGGATACATTTTCTTTAAAATACGCATTGCTTCCATCATAACTAAAGTACCTGTTCCATTATCTGTAGCTCCTGTTCCTCCATCCCAAGAATCGAAATGTGCAGATAAAATTACGTACTCATCTGGTTTTTCAGTTCCTTTAATTTCTGCAATCGTATTAAATGTTGGCACTTTACCTAGTTCTTTAGATTTAGCTACTATTTTAATTTGAGGCTTATCTCCATACTCAACCATTCTATATAACATTCCATAATCTTCTAACTCTAAATCGACTGTTGGAATTGTTTTAGTTCTTGCACTAAAAATTTTATTTACTCCAAAACCATTAGACCATCTAGAAGCTACAATACCAACTGCACCTGCTTTTTCTAATTCAGTTGTTAAGCTTCTGCCATAACCTATATTGCTTAAATTTTTTCTCCAAGCTTTGGTTTGCTCATCTCTTTCTTTTTTCATTTTTTCGAAAGAATCTTCTGTTGCAAACTCTTCCCAGTTATAGTTAGGTCTTCCTGTAGGTTGCTTCATAGAAATCATAACCAATTTTCCTTTTACATTTGGCAACCATTTCTTAAACTCTTCTTGATTATTTACCATTGGTATAGTAATCAACTCTGCAGTTACTCCTTGATCTGAAGTACTAGGGTTCCAAGCCAATTGTGTACCTCTTAAAGATTGTACTCTTGGGTAAACCATATCTATATGAGTAATTCCACGTTCCCAACCACGCCATTCACCCCATTTTTCATTTCTGGCAGAAATGCCCCAAGCTTTATATTTAGCAACTGCCCAATCATTAGCTTGTTTCATTTGTGGTGTACCTACTAATCTAGGCCCAATAACATCCATTAGTTCGTGACCTAAATTTTTTAATTGTGAGTTTTCGTTAGCTTCTTTAATAATACTCTCTACAATTGCATCTTTTTTTTGAGCTTGCAATACTATTGCTGAAAAAAATAATATTACTGTGATTTTAAAAATTTTATTCATTTTATTAAATTTAGTTGATTAATATTTTGATCCATTGTGTTTACCTACTTCAAAACCATGTTTTCCTAAATATTGATTTCCACTATCTATTGCATCTTCTTCTAGAGTAGTCCCCATAGAATCATTCCATCTATTTAGATAACCAAATAAAGAAATAACACCTAACATTTCTACAATTTCACCTTCATCCCAGTATTTATAAAGTTCATTTTTTATGTCTGCATTTACGGCATTTGGCACCATTGATGCAGCTAAAGAAAAGTCTAGAGCTGCACGTTCTGCATCAGAAAATGCAGGATGTGTTTTATATTCCCAAATATTGTTTAGTTGTTCTTGCTCTGCTCCATAACGTTCTGCTGCTCTAATAGCATGTGCTTGGCAATACCTACAGCCAGTTGCATTACTAGATACCCAAGCAATCATTCTTTTTAAAGCAGAAGTAACTCTACCTTCATTAGCCATTACAGCTTTGTTAAGATTTATAAAGGCTTTAGAAATGGCTGGTCTTCTTTGCATGGTTAGCACAGAATTAGGACAAAACCCTAAAGTTTCATTAAAAAATTCTGCTAATTTTTTTGTTTCTAAATCGTGTTCTGCTCCTAAAGGTGTTACTAATGGCATGTGTTAAAGTATTATCTTATTAAACTTATGTTTCCAAATTTTTCTATAGAATATCCATTGATATCAGTTAAAACAACTCTAAACCAGTAGGTGTTAGAAGGCATTTTTTTACCTCCAAAATTACCATCCCAACCTTGACTGTTTTGTTCTATTGTATATAATAGATTTCCAAATCTATTGTAAATATAAATATTAGATTTTGTGTAAAAACTTTTATCGAATCCATTTATTTGCCAAAGATCATTTTCTCCATCTCCATTTGGCGTAAAGAATTTTGGATAAGCTAAAATAGAAAACTGATATTCTTGAATTCCACAACCTCCTTTGTCTTTAATGTACAAAGTATGTATCCCTGGAGATAGATTATCAAAAAAACGATTATCTGAATATACTCCATTTATATCATCTAAAGAAAACACATAATCACCACTACCAATATTTAAATTTGCAATTTGAATGGAGTTGTTAATGGAATCATCTGTAATAATTACATCTTCTTTAGTGAGGTTTGATTTTTCTGAATCTTTTACAATTATGGTTTGTTCTGGAGAAATACAACCAGCAGAAGAAACTGCACTTACAGTATAAGTACCTGATTCTGTAACATTTATTGTTGAGTTGTTATTTGGTAATAATCCACCCTCTTTTTTCCATATGTAAGTATAATTATCTTGTGCATTTATGGTTTCTAAATCTACGTTACCAATATCTATACATAAGGCATAACTTGACTGTGCTACATCAAAACTAGGAATAGTATTATCTATTATTGCAATTACCTCTGTTCTTGTTGAAGAACTGCAATTAAAAACATTAGCTTCTACAAAATAACTAGTAGTTGAAGTTAAATTTGGAGTTTGAAAACTTTCACCTATAAAAAGAGGAGTAGTGCTTGTTGCAGTCTCATACCAATAGACATCACCAGAAGAAGATTCTGCACTTAAAAGAGCAGAGCCAGAACATATAATATCTTCAGTTGTATTGATTATTGTTGGTCTTTCATTAACCGTAATTGTAACTGGAGTTCTTGACAAAGAATTACATCCATTGATATTTATAGATGCATAATAAATAGTGGTTTGTGTAACATTTACATTTAAATTACTTCCTCTTGCAATTTCTGTTTGGTTGCCAATTATTGGAGAATCATACCAAAATATTTCACCTACACTTGCAGTAGCAGAAATTGTTGCATTACCAGATTCACAAACTTCTGCATTCACTGTATTAATTATTTGAGGTATATATATACTAGTACTAGCAGAAATATTTAAAGGCGGATCACCAGGTACTCCATATTCTACAATATATCCTCTTGGAATATATAAACCAGTTCCTCCTATATTTGGTAAATCATTCCATGCACCAGGAATTCCAATAGAAGGGTCTGTTATATGTGCATAATCTTCTCCATTAATATCATTTGGTTCATTATTATTCCAAAAAGCAAAATTAGGAGTAGTTCCGCTTACAGCACCTCTCCAAAATACAGTACCAGCTTCAGGGCCAGTAACCCATTTCCATTCTCCTTCTGTCTCTTCATCAGAACCACCAATCCAACCTGCACCTGATGCTTGTTTACCTGCAAAATCTGCTTCTTCTGCACTTGTTAATGTTGCTAAATAACCTCTTCTGCCAAAATAAGTTCTGTTTTCTGCTGCAATTTTGGCTTGTTGCCAAGTAATTCTCTCATCAGAAACAAATTCATAAAAGTGATCTGTAGAAGGTAAATAATTTGCATCATCAATAGTAAATGAAAAAGTTTTTTCTTCTGTGACATTTAATGATGGATTTGTAAGAATAACATCTTTAACAGCATTCTCTAAATCAGTAAATAATATTTCTGTATTGTTAGCAGAAGACAATGTAAGTTTCCCTTCGTTTTGATTCCAGCTAGTAGCAATACTTGGGTAATTTCTAGAAAGTTCTAGTCTGTCTAATCCTATTTGATACCCAGAAGATATTTGTATAAAAAATTCAGAAATGCTTGTATCATCTGGATCTGTTATGGTAAAATCTGTTACAATATTAATCGAATTTCCAGGACAAAAAACTTGTCTTCCTGAAGCTGTAATTGAAGGCGCTTCATCTGTTTGAGAATAACAAATAAAGCCGCTTAAAAAGAGAAATAAATAGTTGATAATATTTTTAAAATTTACAGATTTATTCATTTTAAT
>Ga0228628_1000114_pt1 | contig 53129 bp, 65 predicted proteins | sample 34DmetaG_FD_183172 | JGI IMG/M metagenome (GOLD analysis project Ga0228628, IMG submission 183172) | Seawater microbial communities from Monterey Bay, California, United States - 34D | ecosystem: Environmental > Aquatic > Marine > Coastal | place: USA: California | collected 2016-09-30
AACAGGCATTGCTATAACAGCCGGCGGTGACATCAATATTGCTGACAGCCAGAAAATTACTGGCATGGCTGACCCAACTGCTGCACAAGATGCTGCAACAAAAAATTATGTAGATACACAAATATCTACTGAAGTAATAGCATTTAGTATGGATGTTACTGGTTTAGGCGTAGGAGCAATATTAGAAAACAATGTTGCTGCTTATCTAGGCGATCTATATCCTGCTAATGCAGATAATAACGGAAAGATTGCACGTATACATACAACATCATATGCAGGAGCAACAGTTGAAGGAGTTGATGTTGAGTCAGCAAAGAATATTGCATTTATTCCTGTTGATTCTAATGGAACACAAAATGAATCAGTTGTACAGAGTGTTACATTTGCTGCCGAAGGCGCTAGTGGTAATGTTATCCTTACACCAGCAAGAGCACTGATGCAGTATGTATCAAATGGAACAATATGGGTAATTGATCAACCAACATCGACATATCCGTAAAACGATAAATAACATATAGCACTTAGGGGTTACACAAGAATGGCTTATTCAATTGATAGATATAATAACACACTGTTAACAACAGTAGAAGACGGTACAGTTGATCAAACAACTGACCTTAAATTCATAGGTAAAAACTATGCAGGATATGGAGAAATTCAAAATGAAAATTTCCTATTTTTGCTAGAAAATTTTAGTGGAGCTAATCAGCCAGCTAGACCATTAAGTGGTCAAGTTTGGTTTGATAGCGGTACAAGTAAACTAAAATTCTATGATGGTACAAAATGGCGTACAACCGGCGGCGCAGAGATTGGTGTAACAGAACCAACAGGATTAGCAACCGGAGACTTTTGGTGGGACAGCGGCAACGATCAACTTTACGTATTTAACGGCACAAGTTTTGTACTTATAGGACCGCAGAATGCAGGCGAAGGTGTAACCCAAATGCAAAGTCGCGAAGTTGTAGATGCACTTGGCGGAACCAAAAGCATTATTACCGCTGTTATTGAAGATGAAATCATATTTATTATTAGCCCATCTGAGTTTGATTTAAATGCAAGTGAAACTGTAGTAAAAGGACAAGGTTACGATAAACTAAGAAAAGGTGTTACATTAAAGAATACTAAAACAGCAACAAATGGTGTTACATCAACGGATCATTACTTTTGGGGAACAACTTCAAACGCACTAAAATTAGGCGGCGTTGATGCAAGTAATTTTATTCAAACCTCCGGCGGCGCAAATATCCAGTTTACAGAAGGATTAGAATTACCAGACGCAGGCATATTAATTGGTGATTCAAATGATTTACAAATTAAAATTGATGACAACGGTTACGATGGATTAATACAAAACGTAACAAACAATAGTAATATTAAATTTAAAGTTACTACATCGGCTGGAACACTTACACATGTAGCAACAATTAATGATACTAGTGTAGTTCCAGCAGCAGATAATACATTTTCATTAGGTACAGCTAGTTTAGGCTGGTCAAATGTTTATGCTTCTAACTTTACAGGTGAAGCATCAAGAGCAACAGCATTACGAGTGGGCAGCGAGTTCCGTACATCAAGTGTGAGTGCATCAAATAATACAGTTGCAGTTAGAGATGCAACAGGAAATATTGCTGCAAACTTATTCCAAGGTACAGCAACACAAGCAAGATATGCTGACTTAGCAGAAAAATATTCTACAGCAGAAGATCTTGCTCCTGGCACAGTAGTTTGTGTTGGTAAAGGAGAAGCAGAAGTAGAGCCTGTAAGCTCGGGCTGTATGGCAATTGGAGTAGTTTCAACTGATCCTGCTTTAATGATGAATAGTGACGCTGAAGGACAATATATTGGACTTAAAGGACGACTACCTGTACGTGTTGTTGGTTCTGTAACAAAAGGCGATGCAGTATATGTAAACAACAATGGTTGTGCAGGAACTGCAATCAACGGAGGTTCTTTAGTGGGTGTTGCATTAGAAAGCAACAGCGACGAAGGCGAAAAATTAGTAGAATGCGTACTTAAAGTATAAGGTATCAAAATGGCAGAAATTACAGCAGCACGAATTAACAATTTACAATCTCGTATAGAGCTTATTTTAGGTAACGGTGCAGGACAAAACGGCTACGGACAATCATTATCAAGTGCCCAAGTATCAAATGCAGCTGATGTAATTACAGCAGAAGATTTAAATTTAATTTATGCTGACGTACTAAAAGCTAGAGTACACCAAGTAGGCCCGGGTGACTTATCAGTAGCACAAGTTGTACAAAATCTAAACGTGATTGCCGAGGATGAAAGTTTCTTTGTAGATGATAGTGGTGTAACTTCAGTAGATCCTGAAGGAGCCAAAAAAGGATTATCGGATTTTGAATCTTTAATGTCGACTATTGAAGCTGATAAAGCAATAGTTGATTCTAGTCAAGCAACTTTAGAACCTGCTATTAGTACAGTTAGATCTTCAACATGGAACGGCTTAATTTATCATGAATTTATCGCTACTTTTTCTAGTGCAGATGAGCGAAGACATTTTTTTAATACTGGCGGCGAAATAAGAATTACTTCGTCTAACAGTAGTTCGGGTACACCTAAAGGTCTAGACTGGGCACAATTGTGTTCAAGTACAGGTACTATTAGATTTAGTGCAAATACTACAATATCAACAGCTGGTGGCGGAACGTCTATAGGTAATTATAACTTAACTAGCAATTACCAAAACGTTTATAACAAAGTTGGTTCAGGTGTTGGTTCAGGAATTTATGCAGCTAATACATACACTGTTAAAGTAAGATCTGATTTTGAAACTAGAATTATTTTTAGAATTGAATTTAATGATCTAGCAGTGGATAATGTAATAGATAACAATGTAGACGGAATTTTACGTAGCACTATACAGCATTATAGAGCTACCGGTGATGTTGCAGCAATTGCACCTACATATTTTAATAGTGTTACACTATCATAACAATTATCTCTGTTGAAACTTCTAACTAAATACTTAAAATGAGAGATAATGCATGCCAACAGTTGTACAAGCCAGTAGATATAATAATTTAAGAGCGCGGGTAAACACCGTTCTTGGGGCTTCTACGACATCTTCTCCTCAATTTGGTTACGGACAAGGCACTACAACAAACTCAGTAATTGGCACACAGGCAGTTACTAGCCCAGTTGACGCTGACAAAATTTCAGCACAAGACTACGAAGACTTATATGTTGATATTGTACGTGCTAGATATCACCAAATAGGATCATCTGTTAGTATTGACGATTTTGTTGTAGGAGATATCGACGCTAACCCTACAACCGCTGACAAAATTGAAGAAGCGTATATTACTGGATTAGAAAATTTAGCAACAAATCTCGAAACCGATAAATTTTTAGTCGATTCTTCCCAACTAGCAGTTGTAAGACTTGAAGACCCCGGCGGCAATACAATGACAAGTACAAGATTAGCTTCTAATGGTCCGTGGAATGGACAGATCAGTCACATTTTTACTGTTGAATTTCCAACAAATGCAGCACGCCGGCACTTTTTTAATTCCGGCGGACAAATAAGATTTCAAGGAAGTGTTGATTACACCGGAAGTCAATCCAAAACAGTTGATTGGCGCACAATTTTATCCAATATGGGTCAAATATCTTTTGCTGCCGAATCAACGTATAGTAATTCTAGTGTAGGAACAGGGTATCCTGTAGGTAATTATGGATTAACTAGCGCATATAGACTATGCTATTCTAAAAGTGGCGGCGCACTATATGCTAGAAACGATTACGAAATAAGGGCTAGACAAGTAAGCCAACGAGTAATACAATTTAAAGTATCATTTGTAGACGGCCAGCCAAATGACACATCTTATGGAATTGATGAAACTGTTTTTGGTGATTTTGAAAGTGACATATTACTATCTGTACCAACTGGCCAAGTAAATATTAATGGCACTATATATTCTACAGTTACATATCAAGAAACACTACCTGCGGGCGCACTCATTTCTCCGTTATAATCCAATAATAGCTTGACAACTCCAAAAATTTGTTATATACTAGTAGTATAATAATATAGGAGTATTACTATGGATGAGCGCCTTGAAAAAGCATTAGATTTTTCAAATTATATGATGACACTAAACAATCAAAAACGTGTTCTTCGAGAAAGATTTGAAGAAGGACTATTGTATTTTTATTCCGGGTCACAATTTACAATTACTAAAGAATTAATTAACTTTTGTAAAGCTATGGCTGAAGCAGATCAAGACGAAATTGTATTAATTGACGATAATAGTAATCCTGCACTTATTCAAAATGTCGATGAATTTTATGAAAAAATTCTTACACAATATTTTGAAGCGGCAAATGCTTATCACGCAGATTATATGAGCCTAAAAAAGAATAGAAGCGTAGAGAAGTTAGTCGATTATGAGTAGTAAAGGTGTATTTCTTTTTGCTAAAAATAACGGACAATTAGATTATGTAAAACAAGCAGTTTTTTTAGCAAGACGTATCAAAAAATATCTAAAAGTTCCTGTGTCTCTTGCAACAGACAGCCCCGTATACTTAGAGCAAACATACGGCACTGACGATTTTGATAAAGTAATTAAACTAGATTATACTGAAGAAGGAAATATGCGTTATTTCTATGATGGTGCATTGTCAAAGAAATCTGCGGGCTTTAAGAATGCTAATCGAGCAAGTGCATATGAATTATCTCCGTATGATGAAACACTACTATTAGATACTGATTACATTATATCTAATAATTTACTAGCATCTGTGTTTGAATCTGATGCAGACTTTATGATATATAAAAAATCAAGTGATATTTCTCAAGCTAGAAATGAAGACGAATTTCAAAAAATTGACGATGTTAGTGTTGATTTTTATTGGGCAACTGTTGTGTTTTTTAAAAAAACAGAAACTAATAAAAAGTTTTTTGATTTAGTTAAGCACATTGAAGACGAGTGGCATCATTATAGAAGAACATATCAAATAAAGTCTCATCTTTTTAGAAATGACTTTGCATTTAGTATTGCTATTCATATAATGAATGGATTTGCACAGGGTAGTTTTGCTGAGGAATTGCCCGGAACAATGTTTTACACCGCCGACAAGGACATTCTTTGGCAAATGAAAAATGACGAAATGATGTTTCTTATTGAAAAAGAAAATTATACAGGCGAATACACTTCTATAAGAACAAAAGGCTTAACCATACACGTTATGAACAAGTTTAGCTTAACACGGATGATCGACGAGGAGTTAGAAAATGGATAAAGGAATAGTAGTATTAGCTCAAAATAATGAAACTGATAATTATGTAGATCAAGCCTGTTTGTTAGCAATGAGTTTATGTACACATAATCCTGATACAAAAATTAGCATAGTTACAAATGACGAAGTACCAAATAAAAACTTATTTGATCAAATTATTCCAATCCCATATGGCGATCATGCAGAAACTAGTGAATGGAAAGTAGAAAATCGCTGGAAGTTATATCATGCTAGTCCTTACAATGAAACTATCGTAATGGACACAGATATGTTAGTACTACAGAATATTGATGTTTGGTGGGACTTTTTATCAAATTACGATATATTCTTTACTAATAAAGTTTTAAATTACAGGGGAACTCCTGCAGATACACAGTTTTATCGACGTACATTTATTGACAGCAATCTTCCTAATTTGTTTAGCGGATTTCATTATTTCAAAAAATGTGAGTTTGCACAAGACTTTTATGCATGGTTAGAGTTAGTGGTTAACAACTGGGAAACGTTTTACGAGCAACAATTAATGCCACAGTCTAGACCACAACAAGTTAGTATAGATGTATGTGCGTCAATTGTTGCAAAAATTTTAGATTGTGAAGATGAAATTACTAATAGAATATCGTCATTGCCTACATTTGTGCATATGAAAGCACATTGCCAAGATTGGAAAGAAGTAGAATCGTCTTGGTTAGACAAAGTTGGATTTTATATTTCAAAAGATTGCAATATAAAAATAGGTAATTTTATACAAACTGGTATATTGCATTATACAGAAAATAGCTTTTTAGAAAAAACTCCAGTTGTTGAAAGATATAGGAGTTTGTTAAATGTCTGAGTTAGCAAGTTTAATAAGAAAACTAAAAGTAGAAGCTGTTTCAAGTGAAGCATATGTTTATTATGAAAAACAAACTGGTGCTGTTAAGAAAATTAGTAATAGAAAATATGATACAGAAGATTTTGAATTGCTAGTAGTTACGCAGGATGAAGCAAAACCTTTACTTAAAGGCGAGTATAGACTTGACGAATGGGTCGTAACATACGATGTTTCAATTAAAGACAGGATGTTAAAACGTAAAACATATGAAGACGAAAATAAAATTGCAGCTACTTTATGTTATGAGTTACCGTTAATTAAAAATTATAATGACGGCCATAGCACACTTGAACCAGCATACGACGGTGTTGATGTTTATATATGGGCAGTTGATGGCGAATATGTAAAAGATCAAATAGTATTCTATGAAGATAATGTTTACAAACTTTTAGCAGACAACGATAAAGGTCAAGTATTTGGCAATGCAGAACTTTTTATAAAGGATGTGCTATTAACAGACACGTCAACAGTTACACACGTTTCAAATCGTTTAATAATGCAACCTGAATATGAAGGTGTGCATGTTGATGTTTGGTATGACGAATTATCACATACAGAAGGTCAACATGTTTGGCATCGAGGAACAGTTTACAGAATTAAAAAAGACCAAAAAGCAGAAACTAAATTTAGAAAAGCAAATTGTGAAATTATCGTACAAGATGTTATTTTATACGCTGATGAAAACAAGCACCTAACAGTTATCGACACTAACGACCTAAACTTGGGTATGATTGTATTAAGTAATAATAAAATTTTTAGTATTAAATATGCCTCTGAGCAGTTTGAAAAACAACAGAACACAGTTTTTTGGAAAGAATCTGATAGACATTTAATTGTTTGGGATTCAGAAGAACTTTTAAAATTTGATTCATTAAATAACAAAACTTTGTTTTATGAGACTGAACATACTGTAGTAGATAAAGATACTTTAAAAAACGGACAATTAGTACTAGTAGGCACTCAGATTTATAATTATAATACTACTAAGGACTATGATGTTATTATACAACAGAATTTTGTTGATAAGTGCTGGACAATTGTACTTAATCCGTATACTAAAGCATTTTTAAATACTAGCGGTTATAGTGTTAAAGACAAGTTGTATTTTAGTGTAACAGAAAAATATGATCCTAATATTCTTTATAGAACGCTAGAGTTAAATGCCGAAGAGTTACTTTGGGAAAAGCCAACTACTATCCCTTTCATATATGACGTTGAGCAAGATGGAGTTAATGTAAGTATATACACAGCAAAATATTTTGAACACTATGCACATGAGGTAGTACAATAAATGAGTAAATTTAAGCCCATTGATTATGACATAATTTATTTGTCTTATGACGAGCCAAACGCAGAAAAAAACTATGCAGATTTATGTCAAAAAGTTCCATGGGCTAAACGTGTTCACGGAGTAGAAGGTAGTGATGCTGCACACAAGGCTTGTGCAAAATTAAGTGAAACAGATAGATTTATTACAGTCGATGGTGATAACAGAATACGTGCAGAATTTCTAAATCAAGAAATTGATTTTACTGAACATGTTGATTTACAAAATGCTGTTATTAGTTGGTGCGGCCAAAATGAAATAAATGGATTGATGTACGGCAACGGCGGCATTAAATGCTGGCCTACTGAATATGTATTAAACATGCGCACACACGAAAACGCAGATCCTACTAATGCACATGCACAAGTAGATTTTTGCTGGGATGCGCAGTATATTCAAATGAATAGTGTTTATTCAGACGTATTTAATAATGAAACACCAGGACAAGCATGGAGAGCAGGTTTTAGAGAAGGTGTAAAACTTGCTACTGACCGAGGCGTAAGAATTACACCCCAAGAGTTTAAAGATAATCATTGGAGATGTTTACATTGGTTATACATTTGGACTATGGTAGGTGCAGATGTTGACAATGGCCTTTGGGCAATCTATGGCGCACGAGAAGGTCTGTATAAAACAATGTGTACAGATTGGGATTATGTACAAGTTAGAGATTTTAAATACCTAAACAGTCTTTGGAAAGAAGTTGAACCAAGGGTATCAATGGAAGGATTGCAAGATTCTATTGAAGATTTAGGCGATAAAATTCTAGCTAAATTAGATATACCTATTGCAGCCCAGCCATTAGATGCACAGCAAAGTAAATTTTTTAAATCAGTTTATCAAAATCCTTCAAGAACCGATAATCAAAGATTTATCGAAGAACTAAAGGACGTATAATGGGTGACGTTTTAACAGGATATAAGAGTGTAAGAGAAGAGCTCAATAACATCAGTTGTTCTATGTGCCTTGCTAAATGGAAGCAAGTTACACTTCACTTGCAAACAGGTCATACGCACAGTTGCCATCACCCAGCAACACATAAAATACCTTTAGAAGAAATTGAAGTAGATCCTAGTGCGTTACATAACACTAAGTTTAAGAAAGAGCAACGTGCTAAAATGCTTAAAGGTGAACGTCCAGAAGAATGTGACTATTGCTGGACAGCTGAAGACTCGTCGGATGGTTCTACATTTAGTGACAGAATAACTAAAAGTGCAGAAGAATGGGCTTGGCCTGAAAAAGATATTATTGCAAAGAGCTCTCCGGATGAAAATACAAATCCTAGCTATGTAGAAGTTAGTTTTTCAAATGCTTGTAACTTTGCGTGTACATACTGTTCACCTGAAATTAGTAGTACTTGGATGCAAGAAATACAAAAGCATGGCGGGTATACTGGCACTACATATAATTTTAATAATTTAGATTGGATTAAACAAAATGGCAAAATGCCTATTCCGCATAGAGAACATAATCCTTATGTAGAAGCGTTTTGGAAATGGTGGCCAAAACTGTATCCTGATTTGCATACATTTAGAATTACTGGCGGTGAGCCATTAATGGCAAAAGATACTTTTAAAGTTTTAGATTATATTATTGAGAATCCTAATCCTAACTTAGAATTAAACATAAACAGCAATCTTTGTGTACCAGACGGTTTAGTTGACAAGATGATAGAAAAGGCCAAACGCATTCAAGGCGAAGGTTTAATCAAAGATTTTAAAATTTATACTAGTGCAGAAGCTCACGGCAAACGTGCTGAGTATATTAGACATGGTATGGATTATAACCAGTGGATTGACAATTGCGATAAAGTGTTAACAGAAATACCAGATTGCAAAATTACAAATATGGCAACATACAACTCATTAAGTTTGTCTAGTTATCAAGACCTAATGAAAGACTTGTTAGACTTGCGTAAAAAACATCACACTGATCCTGCAAAAAGCCATGCAGTGAGTTTAGATGTTAGTTATCTACGTTGGCCACCGCATCAATCAATACTAATAGTTCAAGATGACAACTATTTAAAAATGCTTGAAGACCAAGTCACTTGGATGTTCCAAAATAAAGAACATAGTCATTGGCCGCCACTTTGCGGCATCGGTATGTACGACTATGAAATTAATAGATTACAAAGGATATATTGGGTAATGCAGCAGAGTCCTAAGCATATTAAGGAAAAAGAACTTATCGAAGGAAGAAAAAACTTCGTTGCATTCTTTGACGAGCACGACAAGCGTAGAGGAAAGAATTTTTTAGAAGTATTTCCTGAAATGGAAGATTTTTATTGGGAGTGCAAAACACTATGAGTAAAGAATTATTTGACTGGCGTAAGAAAGTATTAGATTCAGTTAGTCCTAGCTTCTGTGCTGCTAAATGGCTTAATGCAACTATCCATCTAGGCCATGGTATGACACATAGTTGTCACTTGCCTATTCCTCATCCTATTGACAAGGAAGAAATTAAAACTAATCCTAGTGCGTTGCATAATACAGCACACAAAAAGAAACAACGTGAGCGTATGATTAAAGGTGAACGACCACCTGAATGTGAGTACTGCTGGAAAATTGAAGATATTGGTAGAGATAATATTTCTGATAGAGTATATAAGAGTCAAATATACAAAGAAAAAGATATTATTGCAATCGCAGAAAATGATCCATATGAAGATGTTATTCCAAAAACATTAGAAATTAGTTTTGATAGAACGTGTAACTTAGCATGTAGTTATTGTAATTCAAGTTATAGCACTACATGGGCACAAGATATTAAAAAGAATGGTCCATATCAACAAATGAAATCAGATGGCGCAGGCGCCTATCATCATGACGGTGAATGGACCGAACCGTACGGAAAATTTAACGAAGGCAATCCTTATGTAGAAGCATTTTTTAAATGGTGGCCGCAATTAAGCAGTGAACTAGAAGAACTTAGGATAACTGGCGGCGAAGCATTAGTAAGTCATCAGTTTTGGAACTTTGCAAAAGTTGTAAAACAAAATTATGCTCCTAATTTAAGAATTGCAATTAATTCAAATCTTATGGTGAAAGATGATTTAATACAAGACTTAGTTGATTTTACTAAACTTGATAATTATAAAGAGTTTGACTTGTTTACTAGTTGCGAAGCTACTGGATTGCAAGCAGATTATATAAGAGACGGACTAGAATATAATACTTGGAAAGATAACCTAGAATATGTTATTAGTAATGGACGTTTAAGATGTGCAACAATTATGATGACTATTACAAGTTTAAGTTTGTTTAGTATTACAGAATTCTTAGATGACATGGCAGAATTAAAAGCAAAATATGCACCTCATAAACCTGCTGTCGATTTAAATATTTTACGTTGGCCGAGTTTTATGAGCCCGTTAGCATTGCCCGATCATATTAAGGATCATTGCAGAGAACAATTAGAAAATTGGTTTGAAAAAAATAAGAATAATCCTTTATTTAATTCAGGCGAAAAGGCACAAATACAGCGGTTAATAGATTATATTGAAGTTGTAGATAAACCACATAGGCGCACAACTGAAGACAAAGATAAATTACAGCACGATTTTAAAAGTTTTTATGCACAGTACGATAAGCGCAGAGGCAAGGACATAGGTGTATTTCCAAAGATACTTACTGACTGGTTAAATACAATTGGATTGGATGATACAATACCACTAATAGAAATGCATGAAGGGAGTATCACGCATTATGACGACTAGAAACAAACTACACTATATTGAAGAAGTAGATGGTAAAACAAATATAGTGTATTATTTTGCACACGATAAAATTGTTAAGAACAAAAAAGGTAAACGAGTGCCAGAACGTAATTTAATGGATCCATTTTTTCATGGACGTTACGTTTTGTGTAACCACTTCTTAAAAGATCATTGTAGATCTTTAGGAGAAGTCCGAGAAATAACTGTTAAAGACGCTAAAAAAATGCGTTATATATACGAAATTGGTACATCAGGTCCTCCTGCTAATTGGCTCGGCGGCTACGATTCTTCTAGACGTAATTTGTTTGACTTATTGGCGCTACATAGACCCATAGTAATAAGATCAGCAGCAAAGCGTAGATGTATTATACATATTGACCAAGGTTGGGAAGGATTTCCGTTATTAGAAACTAAAGTACTAAAAAGTGTTGGTGTTCGTAGAGATTATTATGATGTACTTTATACATCATTAGAAAAACATAAAATCCCGCCAAGTCAAATTATTATTACAACATCAAATTTAAAAGAAAAAGAAGTTCACGACAAATATTACGGTAATAAAAAAGATAAGATTAATATTGTTCCGTCTATTTCTTTTTGCGGACTATTAACATATCAAAACGAAGCTGACGCTATTTCCTTTGAAGAACAAATTCAATACAAGCAACAATTAGAAGATATGAAAAGTTTTAGTTGTTTGAACAGAGTTACACGTCAGCACAGGATGACACTTGGTGTTATGCTTAATTATTATAACTTATTAGATCCTAAAATTTGTGACTTCAGTCATTCAAAATTTTTAGGAGGGCACCCTAGACAGTCTACTTTACCGATTACTCATAGGCATGCAATACCCGGAGGATGGGAGGCTCATCCCAGCTTTACAAAAGAGAATGCCAATGATTTTCTTTCAACGTTGCCTCGAGTATTAGATCAAGAAGATTTTAATAAAAATCATGTTTGGACAATGTTTAAAGATACATATCTTAGAACTTGGTTTAGTTTAACTTCGGAAACTGCGTTTAATGAAGAGCGTAAAACCTGTCTCTTTATGTCAGAAAAAATATTTAAGCCAATGTTATGTCATCATCCCTTTGTTGTTGTAAGTCATCCAAACTCGCTTGCACAGCTTAAACAACTAGGATTCAAAACTTTTGATAAATGGTGGGACGAAAGTTATGATGCTATTGTTTCTCCTACAGCTAGGATGGACGCTATTTGTAAACTAACACAAGAACTTACAAATAAATCAGATATTGAATGGCTAGACATGTATAAAGATATGCAAGAAGTACTAGAACATAATTTTAACCATATGACTGTTATGGAAAAGATTGATTATTCAGAGTTTCTTCAATGAAAAAATACAATAGATTTTTTGCTTTTGGTTGTAGTTATACAGATTACTATTGGCCAACTTGGGCAAACATAATTGCTAGAGATACCGGATTGCCTTCTCAAAATTGGGGATACTCCGGCGTTGGTAACATATACATACACCATAAAATGGTTGAAGCAAAAATTAAACAAAGTATTAACGACGACGATCTAGTTATAGTTAATTGGTCATCGTGGCATCGAGAAGATAGAGTTGATCAACAAGGCTATTGGACGTCAGGAGGAAATATATTTAATAATAATCCTTACTATGATAAACGTTTTTTAAAAAAATACTATTCTCCATATAACGATATAGTAAAAAATGCAACGGCAATTATTTCCGGAAACAATACAATAAAAATAGCATACCAAAGTCATATGATTGATTACGAAAATTTTGTTGAGTATGCAGGTATAAATCAGTTACATACTGACAAATTAATAAAAAATTATTCGTGGTTAAGGAATGCACTACCCGAAAAGAAATTATTTGACAATAGCGGAAATACTAGTTTTGACGGTCGTACTAGCGGAATTGACTTCCATCCTGATGTTCTAGGGCACCTTAGTCATGCATCAAAAGTTTGTGCTAATCTTTTTGGACGTGAGCTAAAACAAGAGACTGTAGATTATTATAACATAATGCAAGAGCGTATTGGTGAATGTATACAACATATGCCAAGAAAAAATTATTGGCAGGAAATTGGCGGCAGAATTGCAAAAATTTATTCGCTTGAAGATTATTAAATAAATAATAAACTACGTATATTATAGGAGTTTTAAATGAAGGTTGGTTTTATAGGCATCGGCAAACTTGGCTTGCCTTGTGCGGAAGCAATTGCACAAAAAGGTCACGAAGTTGAAGGGTATGATGTTGCAAAAGTTACAAGTGACGATATTACAGTTGTTGATACAGTAAAAGATGTTGTAGCAAATAAAGACATTGTATTTGTAGCAGTTCCTACACCACACGATCCTGCATATGACGGCAGATCTCCTACAGCCCACCTTAGTCCAAAAGATTTTTCTTACGATATTGTAAAGAAAGTTCTAACACAAGCTAATGAACATATGAATAAAGACCAGTTACTTGTACTTATTAGTACAGTATTGCCTGGTACAGTTAGGAGTCAGTTAGTTGAACTTACAAACAATAGCCGCTTTATATATAATCCTTATCTTATTGCAATGGGCTCAGTGGCATGGGATATGGTAAATCCGGAAATGGTAATGATTGGTACAGAAGATGGTACCGAAACAGGTGATGCAAAAGAGCTTGTAGACTTTTATAAAACTATAATGGAAAACAATCCTCGATATGTTATTGGGACATGGGACGAATGCGAATGTATTAAAGTGTTCTATAACACATTTATTAGTACAAAAATTGGTCTTGTTAACATGATACAAGATGTTGCACAAAGGCAAGGTAACATTAATGTAGACGTTGTAACTAAAGCTCTTGCAGATAGTACTATGCGTATTATGGGTCCACAGTATATGACAGCTGGTATGGGCGACGGAGGAGGCTGTCATCCAAGAGATAACATTGCACTACGTTATATGGCACAAGAACTTAACTTAGGTTACGATATTTTTGATGCAATAATGAATGCAAGGGAAATACAAGCAAAAAATGTTGCATTAGAACTTGTAAAATATGCAGAAGAAACAAATATGCCAATCTTTATTCATGGTAAAGCATACAAGCCTGGTGTAGAATATTGTGACGGTAGCTATAGTTTACTAGTAGGACATTATGTTGAACAACAAGGACATCGTGTTACGTATATTGACCCTCTTACAGACGATGATGTAGAGTTAGGTATGCCCAGCATTATATTACTTGCACACAGTGCAAGTACAACTTACAAGTATATGCAAGAAGAAGGCGACAGTACTGATAAATTGTATTGCAAAATTCCATCTAATAGTATCGTAGTAGATCCGTGGAGGAACTTTAGTTCTGATACATCTAAAGTAATACACTACGGTAACACGAGACATGGATAATTATGTACGACATTGTATTCATAAGTTATCAAGAGCCTAATGCAGATGAAAACTATGCTGCACTAAAAGCACGATTTCCTATGGCTAAACGTGTGCATGGTGTAAAAGGATTACATCAAGCACATATAAACGCAGCTAAAAAATGTTTTACTAATATGTTTTGGGTTGTAGATGCTGATGCAATTATTTTAGACGATTTTAACTTTGAATATAACGTACCTAGTCATCAACTTGATCATGTACATGTTTGGAGGACTCAAAATCCAATTAACGACTTAGTTTATGGCTACGGTGGTGTAAAACTTCTTCCTAGAAAACTAACTTTATCTGTAGACATTAACAGCGCCGATATGACAACTAGCATTAGTAAAAACTTTATGGCAATGCCAGACATATCAAACATTACAGCATTTAACACAGATCCGTTTAATACATATAAGTCAGCATTTAGAGAATGTGCAAAGCTAAGTAGTAAAGTTATTAAAGGGCAACATGACGAAGAAACAGAAAAACGACTTGAAACTTGGTGTACAGTTGGCAAAACTAGACCGTATGGTTTATACGCTTTGGCCGGTGCTATTAGTGGCCGCAAGTTTGGGATTTCTAATAGGAGCAATATTGGTCTTATAAATGATTTTGATTGGCTAAGGGAACAGTTTGATGCAGAATGTAGCTGACATTAAAACAGTTCATATTGAGCTTACAGATAAATGTCAAGCACAGTGTCCTATGTGTGCTAGAAACTATCACGGCGGCGCCCCTCGCCCGTTTATACGTAACGGTGATATTAGTATTGAACAATTTAAAGAATGGTTCTCCCCAAACTTTTTATCACAAATAGATAACTTTTATAGTTGTGGTAATTATGGTGATCCTGCATTTGCAAAAGATTGTTTAGAAATATATGCATATGTACGCGAATGCAATCCTAATACTAGATTAGCAATACATACTAATGGCGGCATGCGTAATCCACAATGGTGGTCTAAGTTAGCACAAGCAATAGGAACACAATCTAATAGTGAAGTAATATTTGCAGTTGACGGCTTCAAAGGAAAGCATGAACTATATCGTAAAAATACAAATTTTGATAAAGTAATTGCTAACATGAAAGCATTTATCAGTGCCGGCGGCAGGGCAAGAGTTGATAGTTTAGTATTTGCTCATAACGAACATGAAGTAGACGAGCTTGAAGAATACATATTAGGTTTAGGAGCTCAGACTATAAACTTTGTAAGTACTACAAGATTTTATGAAATGTCAGAATATGAAGTACACGACAATGAAGGTAATGTAGAATACACAATTAAGCCTGCAAAAACTGAACGTTTTAAAAAGACTCCAAACAAAACATTAAATGATTTGGTAGATAAAAAATTTAGAGATAGTGTAATTTCTAATGCTGTAATTGATCCAAAATGTGTAGATGAACAAGGAATATATGTAGATCCGTACGGTGATATCTTTCCTTGTTGTTGGATAGGTGGCGACTACTTAGAACAGCATATCGAAGAAAAATTACCGATACATTACCTTAGAAATATAAGTGTAGAGTTTTCAAAAGCAATGATGAAAGATATACATGTTGAAAATTGCAGTACAGGAATACTTAATGATACCAGTATAAAATTATTTAAGAGACTAGACACATATTGGGAAGATGAAAATAAGTGCTTGACATGTGCTAGACAATGTAGTAAACTAGTATATAACTCTAATAGAAAGTATGAATTTGAATAGTTACGACAAAATACCATGGACTGATATAACCAGTTTTGGACAGCAAACGATGCTTAAGAGCCATCTTTTCACGGTCTCATGGATTTTGGCTAGATTTTGTAATTATTCATGCAGTTATTGCTGGCCATACGCTAGATCTAGTACCCCGGATCACCAAGATTTAGAAATTTACTTAAAGGCCTTAGATAGTATCAAAGCACAAGCTCGTGCAAACGAGTTTACAGACTTTCATTTTAGCTTCTCAGGAGGCGAACCTACAGCGTATAAGTACTTTGGGGAGATCATAGATCATTACTGTAGTGATACAGCACCCGATTACCAAAGTATCCACATGACGACCAATCTTAGCCCGGGAAGCAAATGGTGGAACAAATGGTTAGAAAGTACTAAGACTCTGCACCGCAGAAGTATAACAGCAAGTTACCATGCAGAATTTGCAAATGAACAGGAGTTTGGAGATAAATGTCTCCAATTAATAGACAATGAAACATTCGTTACAATTAATCAAGTTATGGTTCCGGAACAGTTTGACGAACTTTACCAACGGCTTGAACGATTTGCCACCAGAGGTATTAATGTTACTCTCAAGCCAATGTCCGATCCAACCGCCAGTTACGTGGTACACGGATATACAGAAGACCAAATCGCAAAAATGCGACAAGGATTTCCACAAAAGTGGAACGGCGAGCAAATAGCACAAATTGCACTATATGATAGTAAAGGTACAAAATACGAATTAGATCAAGCAGAACGTTTCAATGCATTTGGATTCAATAAGTTTCACGGATGGGAATGTAATGCAGGATATCAAGGTTGCGTTATTCGAGAGAACGAAGTTAAACGTAGCTATAGTTGCCATGATGCTCCTTTAGGCACGTTAGACGGAGGATTTGAGCTGTTTAAAGCACCACAAGAGTGTATAACCTATAGTTGTGTTAGTAGTGCAGATAGTAAGATACCAAAAAGAAAACACAATGATTAAAAAAATTAAATTAGATTATAATTTTAGTACATTTTTAAATGCCGACTACAGTGTGCATCGAGGTAGTTGTATTACGCATCAAGTACATGAATTAAAAGATATTCACAAAGATTATGGCGGCTTCCCAGATAGTTACACTAGTAAAAATACAGAAATTAGTCAATTATGGTTTAATCAATCGCAGGTAGATTTTGAAGAACTAAGTAAACAACTTGGTATGCAAGTTATTACCGTTAGTTCTATACTACAACCACCTGGTAATGTTATTCCTATACATAGAGATACGTTTTTTCAAATAAACAAGAGATATCCAGATGACAATCGTCTTAAAGTACGTGCTAATGTATATTTAGAAGATTGGAAAGTTGGCCATTTAGTTCAGTATCAAGATAAAGATAAAAGTTGGCACAACAATACACATTGGTGTGCCGGAGAAGGATTAATTTGGGATAGTAAGCATTTGCATCTTAGTGCCAACGCCGGAATGGCGCACAAATATACACTACAAATTAGTGGATTCTTAAATGGCTGATATAGTTTTATGGTATGATAATTTAATAGGAAACAATTGTTTGATTCAAGATGCTGTCTATCATCTTGATAGGTCCATTTTAGAAAAGATGTCGCGTAGCAATATTAATTTTTCTATAAAACAAACAACTGAACAATTAGATAATACAAAAACTAATGTCTACGTAATTGAACTACACAATGTACACGCAGATGTAGATATATTTTCTAGAATACCCCAACATACTAAAAACTTGTTTAAAGCAGGACTTTCTATTATGTTATACTATCCTAGGGAAGGACATTCGTTAGAAGACTGGTTTTTAAACATCTATAAAAATTTACAAAAAAATAATTTACTAAATGCTAATATATTATTTGTATTCGGCGATCCTGACATTCTAGTTAATTATAAAATTTTCTTAAAAGAACATAATCTTAATAGTTTTCTCACTCCTATAGGAATAGATTATTTTGCAGGCAATTATTATGAAAATGTAACAACGACTAATGATTCAATTGATTTAGAAAAAAAACATGACTTTTTATTTTACAATGGTAAACTAAGACCTCATAGATTGTATGCAGTCTCTGAGCTCGATCGTCTAGAAATCTTAGAAAACAATTTAGTTAGCTTAACAGCATCCGAACATACTAATGGTACATATTCTTTAAATGATTGTTTAATAATTTTAGAACGCTATAACCTTGGATCTAAACACTTAACTAACTTTGTAGAAGCATTTAAACCAATGATTTTAGATATGCCTGCTGATAAATTTTCTCAGGATAACATACATAATACAGAATTGTTTCATTATACAAGTACATTTTTTAGTATAATTAGCGAAACTACTTTAGTAAATAGATTTATTACAGAAAAAATGTACAAACCTATTCTAAACTTACACCCTTTTATAATTATTGGTGCACCAAATACATTACATTTATTAAGAGAACGAGGTTATTATACTTTTGAAGAAATGTTTGACGAAAGTTATGATTCTGAATTAGATCCTGTAACTAGAATTAATAAAGTTATTGATAATGTTAATAATTTTTCAAAATTATCATACAATGAAAAACAAGATATTTACAAATTAATCACACCTAAACTGTTACATAACAGAGATCATTATATTAGTGATGCGGCTAACTCGAGCGCAAATGAATTTTCAAAAGTTTTCAATGCATTAGAGGAAATAACATGAAAGTTGATATTGAAGACGTGCTATTTTGGATGGATGCAATTCGAAACAGTGATGATCAATACCGCACACTTGAAAGTTTTTGGAAAGGCCAAGTAAACAGCAAAGTTTGGTTAGCAAAAGAATTATATAGTATAATACCTAAGACAAAGCAGAATAACATAGTCATATACGGTGGCTGGAACGGAGTGTTGGCAAGTATACTGTTTAACAGTCACCTACCGTTAAACAGCATTACAAGCGTAGACATAGACCCTGTGTGCAAAGATATTGCTTGTACAGTAAACAGACGATATGAAATAGAAAAAAAGTTTAATGCTGTAACAGCAGACATGTGCAAGTATACCCAACCTGCTGATGTAGTTATAAACACTAGTTGCGAACACATTACACAAGAACAGTACGAACAATGGTTAAACAATCAGCCAGACGATGCCTTAATTGTATTACAAAGTAATAACTACTTTGAACTAGAAGAACATATTAATTGTGCTACAGATTTAGAAGATTTTAAGCACGTGTCTGATATTAATGTATTATGGGCAGGAGAGTTTGAAACACCTAAATACACACGTTATATGATTATTGGAAAGAAAAAGTGTTAGCATTTGATGAATTAAAAACAATATATTTAGAGATTACTAACAGGTGTCAAGCATCGTGTCCTATGTGTTCTAGAAACTATTGCGGAGGACTTCCTAATCCAAATTTAGTATTAAATGATTGGACTTTGGACGATTTTCGCAAAATAATTACTCCTGAAGTTTTACAACAAATTGATGTTTTAACGTTTATTGGTAATTTTGGTGATTGTATTGTTAATAATAACTTTTTAGATATGTGTAAGGAGTTAACGCATACTAATATACAATTGAATATACATACAAATGGTGGCGCCAAAACAACAGATTGGTGGACAGAACTAGCAAAAGTTGTTCCTAAAGATCATAACATCATATTTGCAATTGATGGTTTAGAAGATACGCATTCAATGTATAGAATTGGCACAGACTATAATAAAATTATTCAGAACGCAACTGCATTCATAAATGCAGGCGGCACAGCAGAATGGGCCATGATTAGATTTCAGCATAACGAACACCAAGTAGATGCTGCTAAAGAGCTATCTAAAAAACTTGGGTTCAAAAACTTTTCTCTAAAAGATAGTAATAGATTTAAAAATAATACTCAAAAAGTCGTTGACAAGTTAGGTAATGTACTGTATACATTGAATCCGAGTAGCAAAACTCAAGTAATCTCTTTAACAGAAAATGCTATCGAAGAGTTCTATAATACAAATGTAGACATCGAGTGTGAAACAAACAAATATAAACAAATTTATATAGATTGTCATAAAGATTTATATCCTTGTTGTTATACTGCTGCAATTCCTTATGATTACTTTAAAAAAGAAGACATATTATACAATGCTCATCTAAGAGCAAAACAAGAACACAACGCTATAATTAAATTAATGGGTGGTCAAACAAAAATAAATACATTAAACAGATCAATCCGGGCTATTATACAAGATCCTAAATGGATTTCAGCATGGCACCAATCTTGGCATAATAAAAATATGATAGTATGTGCTAAATTTTGCGGTAAATGTAATACCCCAACTAGTTCTGCAATGGAGCAATATGTCAATGTCTGATTTAGAAAAATATCAAGCCGAGATAGCAAAAGTAAGCGGCACACCTACATTTTGCGTATTGCCCTGGATACACTTTGCTACTCGTCCTAACGGCGATATGCGGTTGTGCTGTAGTGCAAACGCCAGCGGAGCAGTAACCGGCGACCATGAAATTGGCTTAGTAAAGATGGAAGACGGACAGCCGGCAAACTTTGGTAGAGAAACACCAATGGAAGCGTGGAATAATGAGTACATGAAAAGTGTACGTACTACTATGCTTCGAGGAGAAATACCTGCAAGTTGCACAAAGTGTTTTCAAGAAGAAAAAGTTGGTATAGTTAGTAAACGAATATGGGAAACAGGTACTTGGCATCGTGATGAAGACGGAGTAGATATTCCGTACTTAATTGAGCAAACACAAGCAGACGGTACAGTGCCAGAAGAGTTAGTTTATCTTGATCTAAGATTGGGTCATACTTGTAATATTAAATGTGTGATGTGTAGTCCCCATGATTCGAGTAAGTGGGTTGCAGATCATAAAAAACTTATTCCTGTATTACAAGACCCAGAAGTTAAAAGGCAAATGCAATTTGATAAAAGTACATTCAATAACAAGTGGCACGAGAAAGATACATTCTGGGAAGAAATGTATGCACAAATTCCTAACCTAAGACAAGTGTATTTTGCAGGCGGTGAGCCTCTAATGATCAAAGAACACAAAATGTTTATTGAAGAAATTATTAGACAAGGTTATCAAGACAAGATATTGTTACGTTATAATTCAAACGGTTTACTAGTAGACGAAGATTTAATTGAGTTATGGTCAAAGTTTAAAAAAGTAAAGTTTGCTATTAGTATGGATGCTAGCCACGGACGCGATGAATACATACGATTCCCTACAGACTTTGAAACTGTAGAAAAAACTTTACATATGCTTGATAACACTCCTGACAATATACAAACAAGTTTAGCAACAGCAATACAAATATTCAACGTAAAGCATTTGCCTGACTTTATGAAATGGAAACTTGAAAGCGGATTTAAAAAACTAAACAACGGTACAGTTCCGGGCGGTGTACAAATGGGAGGCGGATTAGTTAATATGCACTTACTGTACATTCCGACTTTCCTTAGTATTCAAATATTGCCAGAACACGACAAGCAAGAAGTTAAAGAACGTTTTATGGACTTTAAGGACTGGCTGTGGAACAACTATAGACAAGACGACGATTATTGGAAACACAATCCTTACGGATGGAAACGTTGGGAAGCAGTTCTTAATCATATGAACGCACAGGATAATAGTCACTTGTTGCCGGGCTTTAAAGAATATACAAACAAACTTGATGCAATACGCAATTTAAATGCAGCAAAAGTATTTCCAGAATTGGCACACTTGCTATGACACAGCCAATAACAATCATAGGCACACAGCCACAAAGAATAATAAGTCTACAACCAAAAGATATTTTAGATATAAGATTTTGGCCAACTGACATATGCAATTTTAATTGCACATATTGTTTTCCTGGAAGTAAGGATGCTGTTTATAGATATCCAAAAAATGTTGACACTGTAGTAAAAAACTTTACTATACTTTTTGATATGTATGCAACCAAATACAATAAAAAGAAATTTGACATTAATTTAGTAGGCGGAGGAGAGCCAACAATGTGGCCTCACTTTGCTAAATTTTGCGAAAGCATTAGAAACAATCATAATGTAGAGCTTACAGTAACTACTAATGGTAGTAGGTCTATGCGCTGGTGGAAGGAAAACGGCAAGTATGTTGATAAAGTCACACTGAGTGTACATCACGAATTTGCAGATATAGATCATACTATCGAAGTATTAGATTATTTGTATTCTAATAATATTTCTTGCACCGCTTTAGTATTAATGGATGCTGAATATTTTGATAAATGTAAAAGTATAATTGATAAATTACAAACTAGTAAATGTCCTTGGTTTATTGAAGCTAAGCCTATAGTTTCATTCTCTGGTAAAGATAATTTAAGTTATACTGACGAGCAATCTAACTACATGAAACAAGATATAAAAAGACTACCAGATACAAAATTTTTAATGGATAATATGCATTTGTTCAGAATACATGATAGTGTAGCATTGTACAACGATGATACTGTAGAAACTAAAAGAACTGGCGATTACATAAATGAAAAAACTAATTATTACAAAGATTGGAATTGTAATGTTGCTTTAGAAAATTTAGTTATTACATTTGATGGTACAGTAAAAGGTAGTTGTAATGCTGAATTATTTGAAGATTACAATATAAACTTATTTTCAGAAACATTTGAACAAGAATTTAATAGAGCATCTTTTGAATTATCAACAATTAAATGTCCATTTGACTGTTGTGGCTGTCAGCCAGATACACATATTACGAAATGGAAACCTTAGTTAACGAAATGTCGGCGACACATGTACACCATTTGCGTGTACATATAATAGGAGCAACAGGAGATTCAAAAGTTCCTTTGTAAATATTACCTAAACTACCGCCTACTCTACACGTAGCACGATGTACATCACCGTCCCAGTTGACCATTAAACTTTCTAGTCCTGCATTACAGCTCCAACCTTCGAACGCATTTAGTTTATGTTTAATTACATCATTTGCATGTATTAGGTCTTTGTCATCTACAACACAATTTGCCTTTACTGTTGATTTTTTACTTAATATCCATTCTAAATCTTTTTCTTTATAACGCATGTCATCAAAATAATCTCGATCTTCAGCTTCAGTCCAACGTATACGTCGACACACATAAGGAATGTTATGGCCTTCTAACAACTGTGCAGCTTGACGAACTTTATCCATATGTTCATGATGACACATTAGATTTACTTGAAATTTAGTATCTTTACTGTGCATGTCTAACAACTGGCTATAATAAACAATATTTTCAGCTGCCCGCTGACTATGTTCGTTATCAAAGTGCAAACTAAACACCCATTGGTCTACCGGCTGCTTTGCATACCACTCAGGCATACGAAGTGCGTTGGTAGTAATACTAAGCCATTGTAATCTTGCTTTTGCACATTCTATTATTTTTTCTATCTTTGGATGTACAGTAGGCTCACCGCCAGTTAAACTTAGGCGTATAGGTTTGCCAATTTTTTCTAATTCGTAGATAGCATTAACCATAACATCTAAGTCAGTATGTGGGCTAAAGTTATCGTGTATTTCTGCAGGACAGTATCCGCAATCTAAATTACATCGTTTACCTATATTCCATTCTACATGAATACTAGTGTGATGCCCCCACCGATTTTCTACTTTAAACATATGCTGCAAACTCCGGATTAGCTGCAAGAAAGTCTTGTCCACGAGTTTTGTCTAAACGCTTGTTAAACTCTATACAATCTTGCCAATGCGTTTCGTGCATACACTTTGCTTCTAAGAAATTAATATTATCTTGTATCTGTTGTAGTGTTACAGTTTTTAATAGTTTGTGTTGTTTAACCATTGGATATTCTAATACTTCTGTTTTCATTTGTTCTAAACGTGCTATTACTTTTTGTTTTAGTTCTGGCGGCAATACCTGCGCACTTAGACTCATAGGATAGTTTACTCTGTGTGAATAAAACACAATGCCCATTTTATTAATAAAGTGATCAATAACTTTGTCTATCTGCATTATATTATTTGCTTGTACAGTAAATGCACCTACTACTCTACTTACATTAGGAAAGCTCTTAAATATTTCAATGTTTTCTTCTATTGTACTAAACTTACCGTTGCCTCTAATATATTCATACGTGTCGTACACACCGTCTATGCTTACGTTTACAGCAATGCTTTTAAACTTAGGCCAATAGTCGTGTATAGTACGTCCGCCCTTTATACCAAGCGTAGTACCGTTTGTAGCATACTTTAGTTCTATATTCTCACCGTACTCTGCAAGACGATCTAGTATCTTATAATGGTATGGATCCATTAGAGGTTCGCCACCTGCAAATTCTACACGTCTAAAGAACGGTAGTAGTTTTTCAAAACTTGTCCACCAGTTATCACTATTATCAAAAGGACCAATATATTGTCCTGGTTTGTCTACTAGAGCGTCAACAGTTGGTATAAGATAATTATTTTCTTTTTTATAAAATTCTGTAACTTGGTTCCAATCCTTCCAACTTGTACTATCTAAAGGATTACACATACGACACTTCAAATTGCATAAGTTGTTGAGCTTGATTTCCATTGTAGGAAACTCAAAAGGCATGCTATAATCGTCTTCTAAAGCGTCAAGGGCATCAGGGTATAAGTTGACCCTAGCTTCAGGTATTACTCCTGCTGTATGACGCTGTCGTAAGCTCTCAACACCCTGATCTTCTAAGTCAAAGCATGGTTTGCACACTACTGGACGTTCGTTATTAAGCACTTGTCTGCGTACTTCACGCATAGCATCGCCATTCCAAACTTCTTCTAATGTTTCATCTTGTATCCAGCCAACAGGTTGACTACGGCAACAAACTTTAATAGCACCATCTTCTCGTGTAGCAAGTCCAGTAAAAGGATGCATACAGAATGTACAACTTTTAGACATTATCTATTCCCCACTGACGTTCTTTGCACCAAAAACATTCTCCACATTCTGGCACATGTTGTCCTGGTATATATGTAGTATAATCCAAACCCTCAAACTCTCCTTCGCAACTACGAGTAAGATTTAATAAGTCTACGATATTGTTTTCGTAGTACTGCCGTATAATCCAATCCTTTTTAGTATACACGAAAGGATGACAAATGTCAACCCCGTTATGTACAAAATGAGGTAGTAAATGCCCTTGGTCACGTTCTGCAACCTTGCCAGGAATATCTATATCTGGATTCATATTTACGCCACCGTATAATGCATCTAAGTTGTATTGGTGTGCAATATATTCGTTATGCGAACGTAGTATAATCCTATTACCTGATTTCATTTTACCGTACTCATCTTTAATAAGATAATCGGTTGGTTCTTCTAATTCGGGCGGCACCAAGTTTTTATGTACTGTAAAGTTATTATCAAACCTATTTTTAAACCAATCGATTACTCCGTCGGCAACAGGACCTTGCCATGGCCTTGTCTTCCAGCAGCGTATTTGCGAAGTAAAATGTATATCTGTAGTTGTACTTACATTTTTACATATTAAATAAGCAAGTATTGCACTGTCAGCTCCGCCACTAAGACTAATGCCTATTCGACTCCACGATTCCTTTAAGTATAGTTCCATCTTAATATTTACCAAGAAAAGTGTGCAGTTAACTTAGTCCTGATAAATATGTATATGCTTGTTAAAACACAATATACTGTATCTATTGATGACATGCCACTACTCAAAAAAGGAAAGCACGATTTAACAGCACCGTCAGGAGACTTTTTTTACGACCCTTGGATATTATTAGAAGAATACAAAAATACAGTATGGGAAAGTATTTGGAATAGTCTTCCTATTGACGCCGGGCAAGCAAGAGTTATTGTAATGGAATCGCCTAGTTGTTACACACAACATGCTGACATTGACGATAGGTATCATTTAAATTTGTCAGGAGATCAAGACTACCTTATTGACCTTGGTAATCAACAAATGCACAAACTTGTAAAAGACGGAGTTTGGTATATTATGGATGCAGGAAGATTGCATACGGCAATTAGCGTAGGCGAGCACACTCGGATGCAACTGGTAGTTCGAAAATTATTAACACGCAATACATTAAAAGACTCAGTATCTGTAAAAATAACAGCAGGCGGATCCAATCCTAGGTATAGTTTTGATAATACTATGAGTGTTTGGTTAAACCGTGCATCTAAAAATAAAACTATAAGTAATTTTAAACAATCTGAAGCATCAATTTATTTTGATGTAGAACATTGGTTATTAGAAGAATTAGAATCTATAATTCCTAAAGAATTTAAATTTGAGAGTAATATATGAAAAACAACGTAATATTCTTTTCACTTACTGGTAAACGGTGGGAAAGAGCTTTGTGGAGTCACAGAGTAGCAACTTTTTTACGAATGAACGACTGGGATGCAGAAGTAATCGATTTTACTTCTTTTTGGACATTGGAAGAATTACAAGAGTTAGTTCGTTCTAGAGCAACCAATAACACTGTAATGTTTTGTTTCGGCACAGCATTTTTGAATCCATTTAGTCCATATCTTAATGATTTTATTCTTTGGCTTAAAAAAGAATATCCAAATATTCCTAGAGTGGTGGGCGGAAATAATGCACTTGTTACCCCTGCTGAAAATATTGATTACTGGGTAGACAGTTACGGCGAAAATGCTATACTAGCATTGTGTAGACATCTTATCGGAACATTAGGCGAACCTTTAAAAACTGATGCTGCATTTTTTGGAAGTAAGAACGTAATTAGAGGATTGCATCATTATCCTTCGACACCTTTAGATAGTTATTTAATTGACTACGAAGAACGCGACTTTATGATGCATTATGAATGTCCACAGATTGAAACTGCTCGCGGCTGCATGTTCAATTGTAGTTACTGTAATTTTCCGTTATTAGGACAAAGCAAAGATGTAAGTGTAAGTAAAGAAGAATTTAAAAAACAATTACAAACTGGATACGAAAAGTGGGGAATTAAAAATTGGCGTGTGATGGACGAAACGTTTAACGATCGTCCTGAAAAAATACGCAAGTATGCAGAAGCTGTTGACGAACTAGGGTATAATCCTTGGATATGTGGCTTTGCTAGAGGCGATCTAGTTGTGACACATAGAGATTATTGGGACGACTACATACGCTTAGGATTTCTAGGACATTCAATGGGAGTAGAAACGTTTAATCAAGAAGCAGGAAAACTTGTACGTAAAGGAATGAATCCTGATAAATTACAGGCAGGATTAAAAGAGTTCGAGGCATACACGGACATTCATGCCCCTAAGCGGTATAGAGCTAACATACAAATGATTTCTGGAATTCCTGGAGAAACTCCCGAATCGTGGTATAATTCTATGGAATGGTTAAGCACAGAATGGGTAAGGCAAAGTGCTAGTGCTTGGATATTAGAAGTACCTGATTACGATATTAGCCTAACTAATCAAAGTAGATTTACAAAAGAGCTTATACAAAACGGTTTGGAGAAACTAGATGCAAAACAGCATCCTGGTTATGAAGTTTATAAAGACAAAAATGGCGATGTTGTGTTTAAATCAATACAGGGAGGAGGCGTAGGCAGCACCCGCAATGATGTCGTTATTTGGAAACACAACACTATGGACTGGTACCAAGCCGATGCATTAGTTAAAGAATTTTATTCGGACGATGGTGTAAAATGCTTAAGAGGTTGTAATCCGTTTTTATCTGACAGATTATTTGTTTTGTATGAAACAGATTCATACCAAGAAATATACGATAAAAAAATATCAGATGTCGACACAGGTGATTCTAAGTTTAAAACATTTGTACAGAATTATATAGATAAAAAACTCAATTGGAAATAAATTACATGAACAATGAAAATTGGAAATATTTTTATAAATTAAATCTTGAAGGAGAAGAAGTAGAATCAAATCTATTGTATACCCCTACAATTAATCAAGACGGATCTGTAATGTGTATGCATTATTGTATTGATAGGACATATAGATATAATACTCCCGATAGACTAAAATCTGATTTAGTTGATTGGTTCTTTCACAGAGAGGCAAAGTTTTTAACTGAGTTGCAAGATTTAAAATCAACGCCTAAGTTGTATCACATAGACTATAAAGAACAAAAAATTTATATAGAATTTAATAAAGAGACGTTGTCGCAAATAATTAATGATCCTCAACGATCTATGGACGACGAAATACCTGATTGGAAAGAACAATTAAAAAATGTATTTGTAGAGTTTTATAATGCACATCATTATAAACTATCTCTATACCCGCATTGTTTTTTCTTAGACAAAAATAAACAAATTAAAACAATTGATTATTATGCAGTAATACCACATAACGAACGTTACATTGAAAGAAGACTAATAGAAGGAGTTATTGGAAAAAACGGCGCATGGAGATTTAATAAGTCTACTAATGACGGAAAAATAGATTTTGAAACATTCCACGAATTAACAATCAATGATCACATAAACACATACTGGCCTTATAATCCATTTATTCCTGCATTTGATGAGGTTTTTAATGATTGACTGGGATGATGTAATTGAAAATTTAAAAGACGGTAGCGTTGTTACTGTCGATCCTGATAGATGGAATATGGCAAACCCTGAATACAAAAACATATTAAATCTATGGCAAGAAAACAATTTCAATATTAATTCGGTAAAATGGATTAACTTTTACGATACTAAAGAGATTGAAACTATACTATCAAAACAATTAGAAGTTACTCCTCTAAGAAGCTGGATTAGCTGTTTAGAACCTGGCTGGATAACAGGCTATCATTATGATATAGATGATAACGAACAAGAATATTTAAAATATGGAAAAATTAAAAGGTATTCAATATTTGTTAGTAAGCCAAATCTTGGACATATTTTTATTTTAGATAAAGAATATCACTTTAATAACGATCAAGGAAAGATATTAGAGTGGAACAATTATAAAGATTGGCACAGCGGAATAAATGCAGGACTTGCAAACAAATATATGTTTCATTTATTAGGTTATTAGTCGTGTAGTGTAATTTGCAAAGTTAGTCTAGGAGTGTATCCAATGTTAGCAGGTCCGTGTATACATTCAGGATCGTTCCACTCATACATGTCTCCTGCTTTATAATTTGTTAGTATCTTATCGTCATAAACAAATATATGCCCTGGCATCCAATCTTGTAAAAATATAGTATAACGTACAAAGTTTTTTACTTCTGTTAAATGAGGATCTACATGCATTGCCTGAAACTCGCCCGGGTATAGTTTTACAAACCACCAAAGTTTATTATTACGTTCTTTAGGTAAGTTGGGATATATAAACTTGTAATCCTGCATTTCTTCTGAGTCAGAATTTAACTGATGGAAGAAAAATTTATTACACGAGTATCCAGGTCTTGCTAATTCTCTATAATGATCTAATGTTTGGTTTCCATTCCAACGGTCCGGTTGCCAAACAGGAGTAGTATCGCCTTTTTTATTTTCTAGCATTTCGATAATGCTATTTTCAATAATCCAATTTTTGTAATTTCCAATAAATTCCATTAGTAACTTTCTAAATGATTAATACCGAGAGTGTTTCTAAACTTCGGAGTAAAAGTGCAGTCGATACGCAGTCCGTATTCAACTTCGTTTGAATGTTCGCCGCCGTGCCAATCTTCATCATTCCAAAATGCTGCATTAGAGTTTATGTAATGCTTGTTTTGTGATTCAGGATCCCATATATAGAATCCACGTTTTGTGCGATAGCGTATATGTATAAACTCATTCTTGTGATTGCTATACCCTTGCTCGTTGCCATTTTTTCCGTCTAGGTCTCTGTGCTCAAATGCATGTCCGTTGTGATCACAATGGAAGAATATAACACGACCGATACGATCAATTATATCTTCTTTGACTAAATTTTCTACCCAACGTACAACGCCTGGAAAATATTTCTGTTCTTCTGTTGGCTTGCGTTCTGCATTACGTTCGTCCCAGCTGCCTTCCTCCCAAAGAAAATAATAATTGTAAGGGTCGTTGGCACCAAGTACACCTTTTAAATATCGTGTGAATAAATTGCGTTGCTTATAATTTTTAAAATCGTTAGGAAAGATTTCTTTGCCCTGTTCTTTAATAGGATGATCTTCTGGCAGCATTTGATACTCGGCAAATGCTTGATAGATAGGTTTCCAATTCAAAACATAACTCATATCATCAAACTTAAATCCTGGCTCCATCCATGTGCCTTCCTTTGCATATTCTCGTGAAAGTGCAAATCCTTTACAGATTTCTGCATGCAAATTTCTAAATCCGTCTATATCTAAGTAAGGATCTAGGTTAATGTATGGTTTTCCGTTAATGCCTTTAATCATTAATTCCTCCATAGTTATCTATCCACTCTTGTGGTATTGTATCTAGTAAAGGTAATCCTTTGTTTATTGCCCCGTCTCTTAGTATAACTTGATGCACTAGTGGACTAGGAGGCTTTCCAGGTATTATATCTGCAATTGATTCAGTTTGTACTTCGCTTAAATCTAACGTAGTTGCATCAGGCCATTGTATTATTCTTGCCGGTAATCCATTAATCTCTACACAGTAATGTGCTCTATTACCATAGTTAAATTTTTCAAAAGTGTATTCATTTTTCTTACAAATTTCTTCGGTTGCTTTCATCAAGTCTGACAAATAAATTTGTTTTGCGTTTGGAGCTCTGCCAATATCTGCGCCGCATCTAATTCTGTATGCTTCGCAATATCCTTGACCTAAGTCAACTAATTCGTTAATACAATCTTCTAACTGAGACATATTTAAAAGTGTATACGAAATATTTTTAATTACAAGCCCTAAGTCTATACAATTTTTAATACCTTGCATTTGTTTTTTTCTAACCACAGGACCTTGGTAATCAGTATGATTAAGACCAAATGTCCATCTAACACCTTCTAACTCTGCAAACTTTTTTGCATAATCATAATTAGATAAGTTAACTCCGTTTGTTAAAATCATTAAACTACGGGGTTTACCAGGCAGTGCTTGTATTTTCTTTATAATATCTGGTAAGTCTTTCCTTGTAGTCGGCTCTGCGCCGCAAATTGCAATAGGCAATCCGTCATCGGGCCAAGACTTAATATCCTCTATTATACGTGTAACTTCAGGATCAACAGACTGATTGTCAGGCATTTGATAACAATGAGGACAAGCTAGATTACATCTATTTGTAATTTCAATAAAGTAACTTCCTAGTGCATGTCTCTCGTAGTTATAGCTATTATAAAACTCTGCATCTGGTTCAACTAAGTGTGTTGATTCTCCGTGTTCAGGACACGTTTTACGCAGCCAGATGCTATTATCTTTTTCAAATTTAATTGCTGGCACATGTCTATAACAGTGATGACAGACTGAAAGTGTATTCTTCATTAGTTAGAATAATCCTGATCTGGGTAATATAGTGCTGCTCTGTGCAACACTCTAGTTTCTAGATTAACAAATTTCCAGCGTTTGTGTATGCCGTGCCATTGATCTGCAATAACAATATCTCCATCCTCCCAATCATGATGGTATACATATTTTTCTTGAGTTATATATTCTCCGATCCATTTGATTAGTTCGTTTGATTCTTCTCTTGGCATATCTACAATGCCCCTTACTTGTAAATAAGGGCAATAAAACCCAACTTTTCCAGTAAGAGGGCTAGTATATACTAGCGGATGATTAAACTTTTCTCCACGATCTTCGTCTTCTCTTGCAGAGATAGGAGAACCATCATGACGTCTACCGCCTGTAATTATTAATTTTAGATCTTTTAGTTTTTCTTGGAATGTCTTAGGCAAGTCGTTCCATGTCATTACATTGTTATTATAGCTAGTTGTTGAACCTTCAGTTCCTTTAACTGCACGTAGCCAAATGATAGGTTCTCTAATTCTTCGCCATGTAACATTTGCATGCCAGTCAAAATCGCCAGGATTAGCACCAATACCTGTTTTTCCTTCTTCATTCTTTTCTGCTGTTACACGACATATTAATCCATCTGGGTCTACTGCTGTATGTCTAAAGTGATCGTCTTTTTTATGAAATAGCGGCGATGGGTCTTTAAACATGTTAATTATTCTTAGTTCTGTTTCTAGATCTAATTGAGGCTGTTTTTTTAATACTACACAGGTAGTATCACTTACTAATTTACAAATTTTGTTTATGTCTTCTTGCGTAGCTGTACTAATATCAAAGTCGTTGACAATGGTTGTCCAGCCATTCTCGTGTAATGTGCAATCCATTTAATTCTCCATATCTAACTCTATGTAAATATTTATTAGATAAATTATAGTATACAGGAGGAATTGAGTTGGACAAAATGCAATATTATTATAATGATATTCCGGGTACAGGACTATGTCGAAATAATTTAATTTACACTAGTCTTGCTAACAGTACTTTAACTACTTTTGTACAATGGTATTATAACGATGGTGAATATCATAAAGGACAAAATCAAGTAGTTGATCCTGCGTTAATGGATGAAAAGTTTAATCGTGAAATAAAATTCCTTAAACTTATGAAGATGCATTATCCTGAGCATATTCCTAACTTTAGTATAGATGAACAAGAACGTAAAGTCTATCTAGAAATTGAAGGTAAAGACTTTTGGAATAGAGCAAACTGTACAACACACAATTATGACAGTGTATTACCTGATTGGCAAGAACAAATGCTTGAAATTATAAAAGCACATAAGAGTTTAGGACTACACAAATACAGTATGCACCCGAGTAGTTACTTTGTTGTTGATGGTAAACTAAAAAGTATGAATTACTTCTTTACATACCATAAAGATGAGCCTCATGTAAGTATTGTTGATGTTGAAAGTCATATATATAGCACAAGACAAGACGAAATGCATAAGAATTTAGAAAAGTTAGGCATCGAGTGGAATGTTCCACAGCCGTGGAACGTTATGGATAAATTATGTTGGAATAGTTTTAGAACCAATTATCCGGCAGATTTTATAGAGAAGGCACTTAATGTATAAAATAATTCCTTGGTCCGAACAGTTAGATTTAGAGCAATTTTATAAAGATGCTGCTAGTAGGGGTTTTGAGAATAATGCGTCACAGCATATGCTAGTAGATTGTTTTCGTAAAGAAGATAAATGGCAGACTTGGATATTATACTATAATAATGAAGCTGTAGGCAGTGTAGCAGCACATACATTTGACGATGTAATGGGCCCTAATACATTTAGAGTTGCTGCTAGAACATGTGTGTTTACAGATAAATTACCGTTAGTTAGTTTACGAACACGTAACCAGATTGTCACACACCAACACGCAACAGGACAATTTTTAATTCCTGCTTGTTTAGAATGGCTTCCTAAAGGAGCTAAGGCATTTATAACTTCTAATGAAAACGAAGCCGGAACACAACAAATAGTACATAGAGTATTTGCTCCGGCCATGGAAAAAACAGGACAAATGAAACGTATAAAAGATGTGTTTTATAGAGGCACTAATCAAACAGTATGGGAAATATTCCCAGACAAATTTTTTGAAGTTTTGCATAGGAATACAAGATGGTAAACTTAGATTATATAAAAAATGCTGACGTCGATATCGGAATTTATAAAAAAGGCCCTGTTGGCGTTGGAGTAAGTTGTGGTGCAGATAGTGCATTGTTGCTATATGTTTTGATGTCTAATGTTAAAGAAACTGTACATGTATATAATATGATGGCAGAAAAAAGAAGACCTGCATTAGAAAAATATTTTTATGCAGTTGTAGAAAAATGTGCAGAACTGACTGGAAATAATAATTATGTAATACATCGAGAAATTGTTGAACCTGACGAATCTGCAGAATTTTATATTAATATGTTAACTAGTGCATTAGATAAAAACGAAGTCGATATAATATATTTGGGGCTTACTAAATTTCCTCCGAGTACTGTTTACAAAACTTGGAATGGTCAGCAACCAGACTGGCATAATGAATTTAGATCTGAAGATACAATTCATCCTTTATTTGGATTTACAATACCTGTTGAAAAGGCAACACATTTTGGAGAAGAATGTCCTCTGACAATTGATGGAAACCCTGTTGACGAATTAAAATTAGACGAACGTGCATATATACCATGGTTTAATCATAATAAAAAAGACATAGCAAGGATGTATGATTCTTTAGGAGTAACAGAAACACTATTTCCAGTAACTAGGAGTTGCGAAAATGACGAACACATTGGTTCACACTGTGGTTCTTGTTGGTGGTGTGAGGAACGTATGTGGGCATTTAATAAATTAGGAAATTAAAATGGATTATAGAATTAAGAAACAAAATAAAATTGTTTATTGTATATTTGATAATATTAATAATCAGTATAGTGCTTCGTCTAGAGAAACTGCTAAAAATGTAAGCGATTACTTTTTATCAAAAACAATACAAAATGGATATGACATAATAATAGACACTTCCACAGATAAATTATTAAAAAGAGCGGCTAGCGATAAATTTTATACACATGCTGTTGTTGTTATAACTGGAACTCATTTAGGATTGTCTGATAGATTATTTTCTAGTGTTGAACAAAAATGCAAAGAACAATTTACTTTAGCAGGACATGTACTAGATCGAAACGATGCTTATTATGAAATTCATAATCAATTTTTTATTATGAACTTGGAAGAATATAGGAGACTAGGGTCTCCTGAAATGGGCGATGTTGATTGGAATAAAACTCATACTAAAATAGAACCAATTAGAAGTGAAGAGTGTGTCCGGGGCGATACCGAAATACCAGTATGGATTGAACAAGGAAATACTTCTAGAACTTATACGCAGCAAAGACATGGCTGGAATTTTATAGATATAGGGTTAAAAAACAATGCTGTATTCTGCGATGTAGGCGACGACATACGAATTAATAAGTTTTATTTGTATTACGAATATGATCACGTTTACTTGCGCCACGTTCCAGAACTTTTTAATTATACACTAGTATGTAATACAATGGTTACTCCGTGGAATAGCGATGCTCTACCAGAGAACATTAATATAGAAAATCCTGTTGACCACTATGTTACTACGGGAACGGGATTAAATTGGATACACAATCTTTTAACATTGGGATATCACAACAATACTAAAATTACATTTACTGATATAAGTTATGCGGTACTTAGTTTTATGAAGTCATTAGTAGAAGAATGGGATGGAAAAGATTATGCAACATTTTATATGAATCAAATGAAGTTTGTTCCTGATAGCTATAATTATGATTTAATTAATCATGAGAAAAAAATAAGAGATTGGTGGGATTCGTTTGAACAAAACTTTGATGATTTTCAAAGTCTTTGGAATAAAGTTAGACAATTAAAATTTGATTATAAATTATTAGATTATTTTGCTCCTAATACATATAATTTTTTAGAACCTAATAAAAATACATTCGTCAATGTTAGTGATGTTTTTAATCATATACCATATGTAAATTCAGCAAATGTTAAATATCGAGTAGCAAGAGAAAATAACTTAATAGACACATTAAAAAATATTGATGAAAATATCTGGCTGTTTATACCTTCTAGATTAGGAGACTTCTATTGTAATAAAGATGAAATAAATTTTGGAAAAGTTAAAGATTTTAATTTATGGGATATAAACGAATTTAATGCACCACCATGGCAAGAACACGATTGGAAAAGCTACTGCCCAATGACACATCAAGTAAAGATTTTAACATGAGAGAATACTTTCAATCAGATGGCAAGTATTTAAAATTAGATATTTCGATCCCGTATGAACAAATGCTTAAAGAAGCATTTACTCTTTTAGATAACTTTACGCCACATAGGGGAAGCGAATATGGACATAACGGATGGGAAAGTTTAACTATACATGGACTAGGTGCAGACAAGCATGAAAACTTTGATGCATATGGATATAAGCAAGGCAAAGATGCTAGTAATGATTATATATGGACAGAAATAGCAGACAAATGTCCCGTAACAACTAAATGGCTTAAAGAAGTTTTTCCGTGTAACAAATACGGCAGGGTTAGATTTATGCTACTTAGAGCCGGCGGTAAGATAGAAATGCATAATGACTCTAGTATGAAACTTATTGAAAATATTAATGTTGCTTTAAATAATCCGCAAGGATGTAAATGGATCTGGGGAGACGGAGAAGAATTAATAATGGAACAAGGCGGAGTCTATGCTATGAATTTACATTATGATCATAGCGTAGTAAACAACAGTAACGAAGACAGAATGCATATAATTATAGCTCGTCACGACGGATTAGATAAGTGGAAAGCTCTAATGAATTCTGCCGCCAAAGCACAAAAAATTAGCGGTAAATATATTGTTATAGACGACTTGCCTTAAGATTTATAATCTTGATCAGGAAAATCAAATGCAATTCGATGAAGCAGTCTGTCTTCAACAAGATTAAAAGGCCACCGCTTGTGTATACCTAGCCATTGTTCTGCAATTACAACATCACCATCGTCCCAATCGTGATGATAACAAAATTTTTCTTGCGTAGTGTACTCAGATAACCAATTAATTATTTCTTTACTTTCTTCCTCTGTTAGTCCTTCAAAGCCAGATATTTGTAAAAAAGGAAAATAAAATCCTCGTTTCCCTGCAATATTTTCTACAACTAAATTTGGAGTATAGTTTTCAATTTTAGCAGCTCCGTCATCCTCGTCTTCTCTAAGAGACACGTTTTGTAAAATAGTAAGTTTTAGGTTTTCGAGAATTTTTCTTTTTTCAATATCTAAATGTTCGTATGACATTATATTATTGTTATAAGTTGTTCTAGAACCTTTGCTACCTTTAACAGAATATAGCCATACTATAGATTTTCTCTCCGGTGTTGTTTGATCATTAGCATGCCACTGCATTTCGCTATCATGCCCGGCAATTCCAGTTAAACCTTCCTCGTCTTTTTCAGCTGATACTCTTAATATTATATTTTCTGATCCATCAACTTCTGCTCCTCTAAACATATTATCTGTAGAATTTTCGTTACGTGTGTCAAAGTATTGAGGATCTTTAAACATTTTAACAATTCTAACTTCGTCTTGAGTACTTAAATTTTGATTTTTACAAACCACGCATGTGTTAGTAGCAACTAATTTTGCAATATCGTTTATATCTTCTTGTGTAGCCAAGCAAAAGTCAAAGTCCTCGAGCAACACAGTCCATCCGTTTTCGTGTAACTTGTATTTTACCATTGTGTTTTTCCTTTTAATTGTTCAGCTAATTCCTTATCAATTATCTTTTCAATTCCTATTATAGGAATATTTATATCAAGGTTTAAAATAAACTCTATTATTTGAACAATTTTTATTGGGTCCATTCTAGACGAATCTGTTGAAGTCGAGTCTTGAAACCCTCCGGCAACAATGTGAGTTGTTTTAAAGTATTGGGTGCATAAATCTAAGCTAGTTTCACGTAGACTTCTTTTTTCTTCAGTGTATGCTGAATTATACCATTCCCATCTTTTATATTCTGCAATACTTCCTATATTAAACACATGTCCAGTCATACTTTCTTTGTGTGCTATTTTAAGAAGTTGTTCTTGAAAATTATCTTTTAATTGAGAAACATTGATGAAAACATTATAATTTTTTATAATAGACTTAAATTTATTCTGTCCATCTAATGATGTTAGATCATAACCATTAGATAAATGTAAAAAAGTTGTATTAGGAAAACGTTCAAATACAGATTTTGCTATTCCGGGTTTGTGTGGATTGCCTGTACAAATTATTTTATAGATACTCATTTTATAATTTTATCTAGATCGTGTGTACCTGCAAATCTAATAGACATAGCTAGTCTATTTTCATCACAGTGATTAAGTACCTGATGCATAGCAACAGTATTCAAAAAATGTACAGTATCTAAACATATACGCTCAAGTTCGTTATCGTTGTCATCGTACCAGATTGTATTAGAATATTCGCAATTTAAAATAGGAATATTTAATCCCCAAGGAGCATCGTCGTCATCATGATGTATAGGACTGTGCTCCATTGGTCCTATATTTATTATATGAAAATGTGTTATAAGATTTGTGTTTACAGTTGATTCTAAAAATTCTTTAAGTTTTGGTAAGTTAGGCAGGGTAGAAAATGTAATACCAGAAGTCGAATTCTTTTTTAAAGGTCCATTAAAACTTTCAAGGTCTGGTACTGCCTTAAAAAAATTATAATTAATTAATTCTTGTTGTATTTCTTTTAAATTATTAATTTCAATTCTTTTACCGTATTGCACCAGCTTTGCCTTTCAATTGCTTTCGAAATGTCTCTGTAAAAATTCCGTCGATACGTAATGAATAGGTAGTTTTTTTAGACGCTTCTCCACCATGCCAATCTTGATCATTAAAATATGTAACTCTAGAATTCATATAAATCTTTTCTGAATTTTTATACTCTCTTACATAAAACGGTCTGCTGTCGCAAGATTTTATGTGTATAAATTCTCTAGGTATATCTGGATGCGGGGAAGGATCACAATGTTCAACAGATATACCATCTTGTTCTATTAAAAGAAAATATGCTCTTGTAACATTTGAAAAAATATCAAGATTGTCTATCCAAGTTATTAGGTTAGGGAAAAGGTGATGTATCGGAGAAAGAACTCTTTTTTCATCTATTTTATCAAACACATTATAAACATGCCACGGGTTGTATGCACCAAATGCATATTTTATGTATAGAATAAGTTGTTCTTCGTTTAATCCTTCTCCTGCAACCTTAATAGGATCATCGTTAGATAGCTTTAAGTATTTTTCATACATTAGCCAAACCGGACTTATATCGCCATTGTATGCATCTAGGTTGACGTTTTCTTGATCGTACTTTTCTAGTTGTAAATTGCCGTTGCCTGCAAAGTTTTTACCTAGTACAAATGCTCTGCATATTTCAGAGTGTAGCTTATCAAAAGATGTTAAGTCTACGTAACTATATAAATCTAAATAGGGGTGTCCTAATATACCTCTCAGCATTAATTTAGATTTACCCATCCTGTTATTGTTCCGTCTGTATTTCCTTGAAACTTAGGATTTCCTGCACCATCGCCGTCTGTTAAGAATACCATCATACCCGCAACTGGGGATGCAATTGCGGCATCACGTGCAGCAGCATCTGCATAAGTTCCAGGCGATATAGATTTAGAAGTAAAGTTTCCAGTGTAATCAAGTTCTGCAACAAGATTAGGATCATTACTGTTTTGTCCTACAGCAAAGAAGATATTCCCTCTAGGATAATCTGTGTTTAAATCTGCTGTGGCGTCCCATTGTGAAATTATTGCTCCTGCTACTTTAGAAGTTGAAGTATCAGTTGTACCTAGTAGCGAAATTGATGAAATAAAGTCTCCTGGGGATGTTGCTGTAGGCTCCTCAGGTGCTCCGTTGTGTGAAACAACATTGAGTGACGAACCATTAGGTATAAAAATTCTTAATCCGTCTTCGCGCTCTGGCGGCGATCCATATATTAAACCTGTGTCTACGATAGACGAAAGCACACTATTTGCACTAATCTTATTGCTTACAGCATCTACTAATAATGTACTATCGTCGCCAAATATACTACCTTTTATATCACCTTCTACGGTACCGAATAATGTACCTCTAAAACTATTAGTGTCCGTATCAACTAGTATAGTCGAGTCGTCACCAACAATATTTACTCTCCAGTTTTGTTGTTCTTGAAAGATTGTTTGTACTGGAACTGTAACAAAGTTATAACCGTCATATATTAACATATCCAAAGCACTTGGTGTAATATCAACGTCAGTAAGATCGTTTATTCCAATTGCACTAGCACCAGGAACTGGAATTGGCTCCCACTTATTTGATGCTGCGATGTATGTTAGTACATCACCGTCTGTAAAACCTGTTAAATCAGTATCGGTTAATGCATCTAGTGTAGTAGCGCCACCACCTCCGCCGCTGCCGATAACTTCAACGCCGCCGGTTGCCGTGCCATTACCGATGAACAGTTTTCCTGTATCGGTTACATATATAAGTTCACCTTCCGATAAAGGTGTTACTAAGTTCTGACGTTCGCTTTCAGTTCCGCGTCTTAGACGTAGTGCCATGTTATACTCCTGGAATAATCTTATTGCTAGTAGTATTTATGCAATTAATCAAATTCTTCATTGACGTTTTTTCATAAATGTTTTAGTACGTTCTTTAACGTCTTTAACTACTTTAGAAGTATTAAGTCTAAAATCAACGTGTGATATAGACTCGTCGTACTCGGTAAAGAATGCATCTAAACTATTTTCAATTTCTTCAATATTCATTGTTTCAGTATCATCAATTGGATCAACTCCTATTTCCCATACTTTACCGTCTAAGAAATGTACGTGTACACTATGTATATACTGTATAGGCACCGCTTTTATTTCAACATCACCGAATACTTCTGGCCAATGTTTAATGACTTCGGGTGGAAGTTTACCTTTATTATTAGGCACTTTCTGCAGACTTCGCTTTGGCTTTTCTTTTAGTTGGCACTAATTCCTCAGCTTGTCTACGTAGCGCTGCAGCTTCTTTACTTAATCGATCAGCGTCTGATCTATATTTTGCTGCCAATGCTGCATCATCTAACACTTCGTTTTGTGTAATAGCAGGTTCGTTTGACGACGGTACATCACTTACTGATGCTAATGTCTCTGGACCTTTTACAGCTAAGTCGGATACGCTAACACCTTTTTGTTGTGCAATAACTTCGTTTAGTTCAGACAACAAAATGGTTGTGTTTGAGTTAGGAACCATTTCAACATCGGCTGTTTTAACTTTAACCATTTTACCTGTTTTATGAAATCTAGCTAACATAGTGCTACCGTCAGATAATTTAGTTCTAGCCATCACTGTAGCAAGATCTTCAGCTTGTTGACCTGCAGGAGATTCTACTAACTTAATTAATGTGTCGTGATCTGCTGCTTCTAAATTCTCAGTAGTTACTACTACACAGCTATCCGGTTCACTGGGTAGAGTTTTGTATGCAACTACAATTCTTCTTTGATTTTGGACCATACGTCCTACATGCTTTAACATATTATACTCCTTGTGCGGGTGGTTGGTTTGCTGTTACAGCACCCAAAAATGCATCTAATTTGTTGTAAGTTTGTCCTACAGTCATCATTTCGTTTGGCTTAAATGCGCCACGTTGACTTGCAACATCAATAATACTCTTTAATGCTTGCAAGTCTGTAACTGTTAAGTCAGGTGCTTGTTGCTCTGTAGCTTCAGCAGCCGGTGATTCATTTACGTCTGCTGTAGTTTGTTCTTCGCTCATAATTGTCTCCTTGTTATAGTATATATGCGCATATTATTTATTTGTACTTCAAATGTGGACACGCTAACATGAAATAACTCATGTCTTTGCCGTCTTCAAAACCTATTGTAAGTACTTGTGTTAATCTATTATTGTTATCAAGTATAACATTCTTTCCTACAAAGAATCTATTTTTTAAATGCCTTTTGATCCATTTAGCTATTGAGTCTTCTAAGTTGTAAGTAAGTGCTACATTAATATATTCAAAGTAGGAAGGCGGATGATTTACCTTCCTAGCATTAAATACTTCTAACGGATTAATTTTTCTCTCTTTTATCATCTTATGCCGATAGTTCGTAATGTGCCGTTTGACCAAATGGTGCTTCTAAGTTTTTGTCATGGTGTGAATGGATAACAAATATAGTATCACAATAGTCTTCATCGCCCCAACTGTTCCAAGGATAGCCGTCTGTAAACATGATGAACTTTTTAGGGTTAATGTCATGTTCTTTCATATAGTTCCAGTTAGCATCAAAGTCGGTGCCACCACCACCCATAACTTCATAGTCTTCTAAGTTTTCACCATTGTCTGCTGTAAAGTCTTGTTCGTTGTATACTTTAGTATCAAAGCACCAAATTTTAATATTATAGTCTGGAAACTCGTCCATAATACCTTTAACTTCGCCTAAGAAGTCTTTAGCTTGTGCATTGCCAATTGAACCACTCATATCAATTGAAATACAAATATCAATAGTATTTGAAAAGTTCATGCCTGGAAGTACAGCACCGCTCATTTGACCTTTGCGTGAAGGACGACTAAACGAGAAGTCACTTTTAATAGTTGATTGTATTTGTTGACGAAGAATTTGACGCCAGTTCATCTTAGGCTCTGTCATTTCTTTAATCATACGCTGTACACCTGCTGGTGTATTGCCTGCACCTGCACTCTGCGCAGCATTTATCATGCTCTCTTTAATTTCATCACGTATCTTTTTGAGCTCATCTTTGGAGTAACTAGGACGTCCTTTTCCAGGCTCATCACCCTCTTTACCAGGCTTATCACTTTGTCCTTCACCTGCACCTTTTTCCCAATCAATATGCTCGTCAAGTAACTCGCCTAATTGTTTTAATTCTTCTTCGTCGTATTTGTTGAAGATGTCATCATATACATCTTCAGAAGACCAATTCTCGTATTTAAAATCTTGGAAGCAATCAACTAGTTTGGGTATTTGACCAATACGATCTCTAACTAACAAGTTGTTAACAATATAATCAGCGGCAATATTGTAGATCATAGGATCACGACCTTCTCTACGTCCTAAGTGATCAAAGACACAGTGTAGTATCTCGTGTGCAATAACAAACTCAATTTCTTTGTTTGATAGTGCATTAAAAAATTGTGTATTAAAATAAAGGTTACGTCCGTCTACGGCGGCTGTACCTAGCCAGTCGTCACCTTCTTGGATGCGCAAACGTGTAGCCATATTACCAAAGAATGGATGACGTAGTAGTAAGCCAATTCTAGCAACAATAATACGGTCAAGTACGTCAACACGCATCTCTTCAAGTGCTTTAGGTGTAATATCTGGGTCAGGTTGCCAGTTCTTTTTACCTTCTACATTGTATAGTACGTCTGGATTAAACATGTGCTACGTCCTTTATTTCAATTTATAAGTATATTATACACGTATTTACAGTAATTGTCAACCAAAAAAAAGGAGAACGAGCCCAAAAGACCCGTCCTCCTAGCCATTAATGGACTGTTTGAGCAGCCTTAATGTATTTTCCAAACCTCTCGTGGAACTCGTCAAAGCAAGCCACTTCGTCTGGATCAATGGGTAATTGATACTGTGTTAGTGCGAGCTTAATGCCCATAACTACTAGCTCAGTTTCAAAATTATCCATTGCAAATTGCAGGAAGTTATTGACTTTGTCATCAAACTTTTTATCACCTTTGTCTGATGCTTCTTTCAATTCATAGCAAAGAGATACAGTTAAGGAATACATAGCACTGATTTCTTTCTGATGCATCTCTTTTACTTTGCCTGCAAGTATGTCAGTAGGGTTAGGCATGCTCGACGCTACCTTGCGGTGAGCCATAAATTTGACAGCCAAACCTTCGCCTACTGCACCAGCTACAAGATCTGTAGTGGTGTTCTCGTCAACACCATCTTCTAATAATTCTGATACAAATGTCCACGAACGTGGAGTTGCAAAAGAACGACTAGATGATTTAGGATCAAAGTCGTAAAGATCCTTTTTGCTGAATGTAATATAACCTAATACATCTTGGTGTATCTTGTTATCAGCAGCCCACTGGAACCAATCGTCAAAAGATACAGCAAGTTCTAAGTGAATAAAACGGTTAGCTAACGGAGCAGGCATACGGTATGTAACACCTTTGTCAGCTTCACGGTTGCCAGCTGCAACAATAAGAACGTTGTCAGGTAAACAATACTTACCTACTTTACGATTAAGAATAAGTTGATACGCTGCCGCTTGTACGCTAGGCGCCGCTGAATTCATTTCATCTAAGAACAATACGACATAGTCGAACTGTGATGCAAATTCTTCTGTAGGAAGTTCTTCTGGTGCTCCCCAAACCATTTTACCAATATTGCTATCAAAGTATGGAATGCCTTTAATATCTGTAGGCTCCCATAATGATAAACGGATATCAATTAAGTGTGAGTTGCCTAGTCCTTCAGTAATTTGACGAACAATGTCAGACTTACCAATACCTGGAGGCCCCCATAAAAAGACCGGACGTTGCTTTTTAATAGCATGTTTGATTGCGCCTTTGGCGCTGTTGGGTGATACGGTGCGTGTTGCTGTAGTTTCCATTGTGTATTCCTTATTTCAGTTATCAGTGCTTAATTTCTAACTATATATACATTATACAGTCTTTATAAGAAATGTCAACCTTTTTCTAAAAAAAGAACTTGTTTAGAATCAACAACTTAGGAATTTTCTTTGCTTTTCTTTTGACGAGTCATTGCTTTTTGTAAGCCATATTTGCGTAAATCGCCTGAAAATAACGATAATTCTACAGCTTTCTTTTGATCAGTTACAGTAATACACCTATTTGAAAGATAGTACGGACAGTCGATAAATTGGTCTAGAAAGATAGCAATTTGTGGAGTTAGAGTCATTTCTTTAGGATAAGGTATGTCGTAAGTAGTAAGCTCTATTTGCTGAATAATATCTAATCCTGCATCAGTTAGACGTAGTCCGCCGGAGTCTTTTGATCTCGTATTTTGCCACCATAACGGCAAATATTCTTTTACGTTGATGTCGTTTGAACTCTTACCCAGCTCTCTTAGAAAGACTTTAGTAAATGTTTCTTTCCAGTTCATTCAGGAACTTCTTCACCTGTTGTTAACTTAACTACAACAAACTCCTCGCTTTTAAACATTTCGTTTAACTTTTTTGCAAGATTGTGTGCATGTCCGGGATTAGAAAAACTTACTTTCTTATATTTAGGGCCCGGATAGTTAGTAATGGCATTAGCACTTTTTAAATTAAAAGGTTTATCTTTATAAAATACTGCCCAAATAGCTTCAGCTTCTAATACTTGTTCACTTTTATAAGTTTTGTTATTGATGTGTTCTAATAGAACAGTTGGTTTGGGGCGACTCATATGCGTATCCTTATTATTAACTACGCATATATTTATCTCTTTTGTAGGTTAACTACGTATTTTATTATCTTACAAATTTAGCAAACGATGTAGTAATATATTTGGTATCGTTTGTAGCAGGCATGCCTCTGTGCCTATGCGTCCAATGTGCAGGAAAGAGTATTGTTAGACCTTTTTTAGAAGGAGTAGTTATATCTTGATTGTAGAAATAAGTACCACCTTCATCTTTAATATTACACAAATAAGACATTAGGCTAAGATGCCGTGGCTCAACTTCAGGGTCTGTTGAGCCGTCATTTTCGCAATGCGGTCTTGAATATGATTGTCCTGGCAAATATTTGTGAAACATTGGAGGAGTCATTCTCCACGGTACAAGATCTTCATAACTAAACTTATACTTTTCTTTATACAGCTCAATTACTGTAAACATTTGTTTAGAATAAGCATCTATTAGGTTATTAGGCAATGCTTGTATGGGTGTTACACTACAAAAATTATGCGTATCGCTTTGAAATAGATCGGCATTTTTTTCAAAATAATCTACAATTTCGTCACATAAATTTTCATCTATATACCATCCTGCTATAAAATTATTAAGTTCATTACCTTCCCAGGGTGTTAGCATTTTATTTCCAATCATTACCGCCGTTTAGTTCTACTTTAATTATTTCTTCGTTATTATTTTTAGATTCAACAACAAGTTTTTCTAGGTCTCCTTGTAGTCTAGACATAACTATGCCTAATGTAAATGCAAGATTTTTTGCTTGCTCTATAGTTATTTTAACTTCTCTTGCCTTACTTGCATCGGCGTTTTTGACCTGTGTAAGAAACTGTTGTATTGGCAAAGTGTTAATTGGTTGCACGACTTAACTCCTGCCGCATTTCAATTTCTGTTTTAAACGGACCTTTTGTTTCATAACGTTCAACAGTAATTAGTTTAGGGCAAAAGCTCTTTACCCAACCTTTGTCGAAGTGTATAATATAATATCCTGCACAGTATAAACTTTTTGATTTTGCGCTTTTAGTAAAAAGAGGCAATTTGCGTTGCACATCATACATTTCATTGTATGGCTTTACACTTGTAGGACAATTGTGTATTTTATATTCGGCTTTTGTTTCAATTTGTCCTGTATCAGGTTTATCACTAAAAATAAATTCCATACCAAACTTTTGCTTCATTTGACGTTTATTGTCAAAAAAGCAAGTTTCTATATTGCTTGTAAACAAATAGCGATCGTCATTCCAACTAAGTGTTCCGACCTTTTCTCCGTTACTTTCAACAATCCAAAATTTATCTTTCAATACAGGTTTTGCTTTTAATGTCATATAGGGTATCTCGCTTGTAAAGGTGTTGCATATGTTTGTGCTTGATCTGCAATACGTTGCATATCCCACTTAGCACAAAATTTCATAAGACGCATACCTACTTGTTGTATTTCTTTAGGTGTTGCGTTTTCTGCAATAGTTGTATTAATAATCTCTCTAATGTCTGCAGGTTGTGCAGTTAAATCACACAATGTAACATTACGAGTATAGTCGTCAAGTACACGATGTTCGTCGCCATTATGATCAGTCCAACGTTGTAGCATCATGTTATTCCAGTTGTAACCTTTTTTGTCTTTGTCTGCAAATGCTTCAATAAGACCTACTTTGTTCTTAGTGCCTTTTTTGCGTACACCTGGATATGCACTAAACACGTTGTCGCTAGTGTCGCCACGCATACACTTCTCAAACAACATGTATTCAGGGTCAGGCGCCGGCTTTTCTTCTTTAGTCTTTTTATCAATTACACGATTGCCTTTTTCATCAAAGTAGCCTTCGTGCGTAATAGTAACATTCTGTATACCATTGTACTGTTTACAGTTAGGAGCAATAAGTTGTGCAAAGTCACCGTCTGTACTAATAATAACATGATCATCATTAGGGTGTGCTTGTACCCAGCCTGCAATAAGATCATCAGCTTCTAGTTGCGGATGACGCATAACAGTACAATTAGTCTTATTAGTAACAAAGTCTTTGAACTCGTCAAAGATTTCCCAAAACAATGTATCTTCTTCTGCTTGTGCAGGAGTAAGAGCATCACGAGCTACTTGTCTATTGCGCTTGTAAGGTTCGTAGTAGTCTTTGCGCCAGCTACGTCCTTCCAAACAAAATACAACATGATCAGCATCAAAGTCTTGCCATGCTTTTTTAACACCATTGAGTGTAATATGTAGAGCCATACCTAGCTTAGTATCTAAGTCGCCACGCACGACATGTCGAGCACGGAAGAATGTGTTAGCTGTATCTACTAGAATATAAGTTGCCATTAGTTTGCCTTTGTGTAATTTATAGTACTATTATAGCACCAGATCTGGCTTGTGTCAAGCATTATCAATCCCATAAATTTTCATACCACTTGCCAAACAATGTAAATGCATTTGTAAGACGTTCCTGTGTTTCTTTCAAACAGGCTATGCATACTGGATCAGCAAAGTTTGAACATTTATCACGACACATGTCTCCAGCATCTATTTCTTTTGACTTGTGTCCAAACGCCCAGATCATTTCGTCTAGTATATCATCCCACTCTTGTTCTGTCAAGTCTGCTGGATGACCGTGTTGAGTTGCTTTTAATTGTACAAGCATAGGATGAATAATCATAGCAAGTGTACAATCCATGCTCCATGTGTCGTATGGTTCTATTTCAACTCTTGTGGCACGGTTCTTACGATATGGACCTATGCGTACTTTCATGATACTTCGCTTTTGTCTTTCCCAAGTGGAGTAACATTGATATATCCGGCTCCGCGATTAGTATCCTGTCCTTCTTCTTCGAGCATATTATATACAATGTCACGGAACCATCTATCAACAATTTCTTCTTCTGGGTCATTGTCAACGCCATAACCTGCTTCAATAAGTTGTGCGATAAAGTATTTGTTCCAGTCAAGTTCAAAGAAGCCATTACGCACATTCTCTTCATTAACTTTAACATCTATAACATTTACCCAAGGTTCTTTCTTACGTGTGTGATATGCTTTAGGATCACGTTGTTTAAGTAGTTCCATCTTTTCAGATTCAACAGCAGCCTTTTCGGCTTCTACTTTATCTAGTCCTGTTAGTTTTTTTAAAAAGTTTTTCATATTAATCCTTTTCGTCTCATTTCTTCTGGGCTCATAGGTTGCTTAATTGGAGCTTTCATTGCTTTATCAAGTCTTTCTTGTTCCACTTGATTAAGTACCCCATGCATTTCCGAATAAGGATATGTGGAGCCTTGGGGTAAATCGCCATCCTTTTTCCATACACGCTTCTGCCACGTCCTTAACATTGAGGGCGTATTCTTCACTGCGTCCACCCAACGGCATAAGATATACTGGACATTGTACCCCGGCACTCTGATAAGCACTAACAGCCCTTTCAACTTCGTTAAAGTCATCTTGAGTAGCGACAACAAACTTAAGATACATGTCACTACCGTTAACACTGATATACTGACTAGCAATATCAGGTTTAATAGCAGTTTCCCAAGGTTCTCCGCTAACACTAAGTTTTGGGGAACAACTCCAAGTGACTGTAAATCTATCTTGAGATTCGAGATACTCGTAGAAATCATCTTTGAGTACTTGTGTAGTATTTGTTTCAAATGTAACATTTTTTAAATCCTGCATACGTGGATGTTCAAATAGCTCTACGTAAAGTCGTTGCCACGCTAACAACGGTTCACCGCCTGTCATAATCAAATGGACATCTTGTCCATTATCTTGTACCCACTTACCGTTAGGAGTGAGTGAAAGCAAATGTTCTACAACTTCGTCTACAGTTGCTTGTCTATTAAAGTGTTTAAACTCAGGATAGATACTTGCATATGTATCACATCCTGTGTGTATGATAGGTAAGTCTTCAAACTTTTCTGTAGTCTTATGCACATCTTTAGCAATTAAATCTGCTACTTCTTGATTGTATCGTTGTCCTTCTGCATGTAACTCTGTGCGATTCTTTTTAGTATCTACACCAAAATTCATGCAACGGAAGTTACAACCGAAGGTGCGTAGGAATACACTAGGTACTCCTACAAACTTGCCTTCGCCTTGTACGCTATAAAACGCTTCTGAATATCTAAGTTTCATACTCTACTTCCCACATGCAAATTCTTGTTGGAGTTTAATATTGTCCATGAACTCTTTCTTTGTACCTGCGTCATCTTTAAACGCACCTTTTAAAACAGTTGTTTGTGTAAGACTACTGTGTGCCTTTACACCTCTGTTTTCAACACAACCGTGTGTTGCTTGTACATAGACACCCAAATGTTCTGCACCAGTTGCTTTTTGAATCTCACGTACAATGTCGTTTGCAAGTTCTTCTTGTAGTGTACCTCGCATAGCACACCATTGTGCAATACGTGTATACTTACTTAAACCAATCAGTTTGTCTGATGCAATAATACCAATGTATGCTACACCTCTAACAATCTGATGATGATGTGAACACATACTTGTAAGTTCACTACGCACAACTAACATACCTTCATAACGATCATCGCTATCATTTGGAAATGCTGTTGCTGGAGGCATTGGTTCATAACGTCCTGCCATTAGTTCATTGATATACATCTTTGCAAGACGTTTACCTGTACCGTTACTGTTAGGATCGTTTTCTGTATCTATTACAAGACCTTGTAATACGTCTTCAAACTTATCAGCAAGCTCGTCAATTAGTACTTGCTTTTCGCCGTCTTTAATAAAGTCTGAAATGTTGTCGCCAGCCCAGAAGCGTTTGTCTGCTTGTTGCAAACGGGCTTTTATCTCTTTACTTTTACTCATATACTTCTCCGATGTTTAGGCAGTGGATTGCCGGTATAGTGTATAACATAATTATATTATACATGTTATTTAGGTTTTTGTCAAGTATAAAAAAACATTTTTAACCTGCTGATTTTACTGCAAGATTATCCCAGTCAATTTCAGAAGATTTATAATTCCCCTTTTCGGGTATAACATTTCTAACCCCGCCAGTGGGATTTTTCATATCTTCATCACGTCTAAATATTAAGTGTACATGTGGATACATGCACGTTTGACCTGCACTTGTTCCTACGTTCATCCCTACGTTAAAACCAGTGATGTTAGTCTTTTGAGAAACAACGTTTGCTTCGCCTGTTGCAATTGCAAATTGGAAACACTTTAACATAGATTCTAAATTATTTTCTTTTGGTACAACTAACAAATGTCCTTCTGTAACAGGATATTTGTCTTTGAATACAGTATATTCACGAGTTTTAAGTTCAACATCTTGCCAAGGTGCTCTACCGTCTTTTTGCGCTTCGGCTAGTGTATCCATTATTCAACTCCTATGTCACGTTTAATTTTAGCAATTAATCGCTGTTGTCTATAAATGCTGTCTTTAGTGCCCTGCATATGTTGATATTTAATTTTTGCTGCTTGCATTTCTTTTAGTTCTTCTATTTTGCGCTCGACACTTTCTTCAAGTGCCTTAATATATCTTAATCGTTCTTCTCTATCGTGTGCCATTTAATATTCTCCTACTTTTTCCCAAGGATATACTAGCCACACATCCTCTTCTGCTTTGTTAATTTCATGACAAGTGTAATCAACTTTACCATCCAATTCGCTGGCTAGATTATCTGTTAGTGTAGCAAATCGTACATTGTCACCCCATAATTTATTCCATCTAGGATCATTTGGTAAACAGCTCGCTTGCCAATCTTTTTTAATCCAATTAAATGTAGCACCAGTATCATTGATATCATCTACAATTAGAATTTTTTTATGTAGTGGACTTGCTGTTACTATTGTACCGTCATTATATCCAAACGCATCTTCAGCCATCCAGGCGTTAGATTCGCTTTCGCTGTCATCGTCACGCAAACTTACTTTAAGTGCTTCACACCGTATTCCAGTCATATTACTTAATATAGTAGCAGGAACGTTTCCGCCTCTTGTAATACCTACAATATAATCAGGACGCCAGTTGTCTCTAAACATCTGATTCATAATGCTTATACACATACGCTCTATGTCAGTCCAACTGTAATAATGTTTCTTAATCATGTTTAGCACCTCTTGCTAAGTAATCTTTATTGTGAATCCAAATACCATTCTTTAAAAAACCCCAAGCGCCTGCTTTACGGCCCATAAAGAACAAACTCCAACATGGAATTTCATTACCGTCTGCATCTTTGCCAAGTTCTAACCAATGTGTATCATTTGCTTTACGATAACGGAAATGTCCAGGTCCTCTCCAAAAACGCCCGTCTGGAGTATTTTCCCAATAGCCGCCTTTGATAATAAATGTTGCATATGACCAAGGATGATCATGCAGTACAGGTTCATCACTTACAAGAACCTTGTGTAGTGTTATGTTAAAAGGAAAGTTCTTTCTGTCCTTTAGAAACACATAATATCGTACTAGGTAAGGCACATCGCTATCACGTTCTGTAATAACTCTACGCCTACCAAGTTTATCCATTAGTTTAGAAAAGATCATTATCTTGATGGTTCCCTTTATAATCTTGTTCAACCATTTTGTAAACGGTTCTAAAATTTTCCAATGCTTTTTCAAGTGCAGGATAATGTTTACACATGTCCTGCACTACACTCATTGCAGGCAAATGATCTATCCATTCAGTACCAAAGCCTGTACTAACAGTTGATCCTGATACAATACTATCAATGTTAATAGTATCATCTAAATTAAAAACATAATCGCCATCTGTAATTGTAAAGCTATCAGTAGATATTGTATCAGTAGATATAGTAGTAGTTGTTGCCATATCGTCAAATGTAATATCATACGGATCACTAGATCCTGTAAGTATTACAATGTCATTATCGTCTTTGGATTGTGTCATACAATGCTGCTCCGCTAAAAAACTCTTTGTTTAACTTTGTACGTTGTTTGTCTAGACTTACAAGATAGTCATCATAGTTTTCCATGTAATCACATATCTTTGCAACAATTTCGCCTCTGTGTTTTACATATGCAGGGTAGTCTTCTGTCCACTTGCTAGGATATGCAAACTCTGGCAATGCCATTTCACTGTAGCTGAGCCTATCTGGTACCATAGGAATAGCATCTACTAATGCTCCTTCGTACCAACTAATGCCTAGTGTTTCTTGCAAGTTAGCACTAAACACAATCTTTGCTTCACCTAACAAATTATGGTATTCATTTTTAGTAAGTTCACGTTCTTGGCATACTACAAATTCATATTGTGGCAAACGTGTTTGAAGGTCTCTAAAGATATCAACTTGTTTCTCAGGAGCAACACGATGTGGGAACAAGATCAAGTCTCGCTTTTCCATACCTTTGTAACTATCTAAACTACCTTTTAGATACTCCATAGGCCAACCTACACGATGTACTTTATCATCAAAATCTAATGCTTCTTGTGTTGTCCAGTGATCATTATTTTCTTTATCTAAAATTGTATCACAAAACATATCAATATGAAAATCTGTAGCATAAAAATTATCATCAAAGCATTCATACATACTACGTTCAGCATGTCTTACCCAAGGTTTATCGCCTATTAGCCTACCAAGGAAATCATGAGGATCATAACTACCAGCATGCCAAAGACCACCGACTCTAATGTCGACCCCAAGGAGTTCAGCCATGTAACGCAACTGGATAACAGTTGGGTTCCACGCATCTGTATATAAGAAATAATCTCCATCTTTTACATCTCCTTTACAGAACATTTCACCGATTTGTTCTAGTTGTTTGCTTTTATAAACATTAGTACCACCGAAGTTAAGAAAAGCCCCAGGCGTAGTTGCCTGAGGCGTTTCCCCACCACTAATAACCTTTACTGCTTCATTTGTAGCTCGCTGAAGTTGTAATGGAAGATATTCTTTCCATTGTTTAGTATAACGTGTGTCTACTGCTTCGATGTCTACAATATGAATAGTCATTAGCTTCTCCGGTTGCGATTCTGATTA
>Ga0228628_1000138_pt1 | contig 47133 bp, 72 predicted proteins | sample 34DmetaG_FD_183172 | JGI IMG/M metagenome (GOLD analysis project Ga0228628, IMG submission 183172) | Seawater microbial communities from Monterey Bay, California, United States - 34D | ecosystem: Environmental > Aquatic > Marine > Coastal | place: USA: California | collected 2016-09-30
TACACCTCTTTTTCAATAATACGGAAGTGGGTTTTATAGGTGCAAATAATCATGAGCTGGATAATAATTGTACTGGTCTTACATTTGATTTAAAACCCGAAGCTGCTTACATGGCCTGGGCTGCTGCGAAAGATATTGACACTCCGTTTTTGTTTAAATTTTTTTATGCAAATAAGGATTTTGATGATTTTACCGCTAACAATTTGTACTTGGGAACCAAGCTGAACACGCGGAATCATGATATTGTGTTGGGTAGTGGAGGGATTCTAAAATCATGGACAACTGCGTCTGGATTTAAAAGTGATAATTTTTCGGTGACTAAAACTGCAAACAACGCTACATATTTTAGAGTAACTCCATCATCAACCGACATCTACTCTAACATTAATATGCACGGAAATAGTATTACAAACCAGTCTGATGCCAGGCTAAAAGACAATATAACAGACGCAGAAGACATGTTAAATGTAATTAATAGCATCGAGATTAAATCTTTCGATTGGTTGACCGATGGAAAGCATGTTGGCGCCGGCATTATCGCCCAGCAACTCCGACAAATTATTCCAGAGCTTGTCGGCGAGGACGATAACGGATTGCTTGGAGTTAATTTCATTGGATTGATACCGTATCTGATTAAGGCGATACAGGAGTTGCATGCAGCAGTAATGCCATCCAAACTTGCGAGATCAAGGAGAAGTGTTGCCTTATACGAATATACAGAAGAAGAAAAAATGGCTGCCGTGGAACTGGCAAAACCTCCAATTTATGAAGATGTGGAACCAGAAGAAATAATTATCGGGAAGGATATGTAATGGAAGAAAAAGAACTGAATAAAAAGCCGGTAGTGGTACCTATTGGAATGATGATGGATATTATCCAGAACGAAATATCCAGTCATGCCATTGCCCTTATGCAGAGTAATAATGTCCCGATGGAATTGTTGCCATACATATTGGATAGCGTTGAAAATAAATTATTGAAGAATAACAATAAGGACTATGCAATTAAATATATGGAGGCAAATGGATTATTGGGAAATGGGGTGGTGAAGGATGGAACCGGTAATAACATTCCGAGTGGAAAACCAGAAGATAAGCAGAACGGATAAATTTACGGTAGTAGCAAATAGCCATGATTATCTCAGGGCACGTTTTGAATTCATGACAGATGAATGGTCCGGCTCGAAGACAGCTATATTCCGCAGGACTGATAAAAGAAAACTCATCCTCATGGATCATGATGAATGTTATGTTCCGTGGGAATTTCTAGATGGGAAGGGAATTGGTTATGTATCAGTATTTTGCGGTGAATTAGTAACAGCGAATGAGGCGCCGATGGAAATCAGCCCATCTGGGTATGGAGAGGGATACGAAACACAGGTTCCTACCCCGGGTGTGTATGAGCAGGTTATAACAAAGCTTGATGGCAAGGCTGACGGCATCTCTATTGCAGGAAATAAAATCCGACTGTTTTCCGGTAGCAATATCATTTATGAAACCGAATTTGATATAAACGGCGGGAATTTTGAAGAGTGGAAGGAGGCACGGTAAATGGCAATCACAATGCGAATCGGTCTTGAAAAAGACTTTATCCCTGAAAGAATGAGTGTCGGTGAGCTGGCTATCTCAACGGATACAGGTTTGATGCGGTACTGTCATGGGCCGAATAAAATCAAACTAATCGCGACAGATGAAGACATTGCTGAAATGAGGAAGATGGTAAGTGATTTTGACCTTACAGTACAGCAGGCCCTTGCAGATATTGGTAATCTTGGTCAGTCACAAACAGAGCGCGTAAATACGGCTGGAAATACTCAGACCCAGAGAGTAAACACAGCCGGAGACACCCAGGCATCCCGTGTACGGGCAGAGGGCACAACGCAGGTCCAGAATGTACAGGCCACAGCCGCAGAGGCAGCCGAAAATATAGAGACGATTGGAAAAGCCCAGATTAACGCCATCAAAGAGGCGGGTGGCGGAGTGGAGCAGGCTCTTTCCAATTATTTTGCCCTCCGCAGAAATGGGCTGGTATTTACCACAAAAATCTATAAATACGCAACATCAACCAGTCCGGTGGGCGTAAAAATGAACGCCAATGAAAACATGGTCTGTGAGCCATCTGTGGGACGTGCTAAAGGCCGGGATGACTATGAACAGTACGGCCTGTTCCACCATTTCACCTGCAATTTTTCTGTAGACGAAAACGGATTCAACCATGTGGACGCCCTGGAGGGGCAGACTGGATTTACAAAGTATGGCAAGGTACAAGTGGGCGAGGTAACCATGAGCGCATGGTTCGGTATCGAGGACACGGCGGAGGCAGTCCTGTACCACTATTCTGACAGCCAGACAGAACTCACACCGCATCCCATGAAAGAGTCCATTAACCCGGATGGGACGCTCAGCCCGTTTATGATACACGCAAAATATGCGGCCGGGGACATTGATGGAATGCCATACTCCTCAAAGGGACTGGCTCCAGCTAATGGATGCCAGGCCGCACAGGCGAAGAACCCGATCAGCTACACCGGCATGATCGCTTACATGCACAAGCTGGGCGGCCATTACTGCGGCACAACGAGCTGGGATCTGTTTTACAGACAGCTCATGATGATTATTAAATACGCAACCACACACAGCCAGAGTATCATGGCAGGATGCACAAGCTACAGCGCGCAGCACATGAACCTGGTGGCGGAAACCGGCGTGACCAGAGTGATCCTCACAAAGTCACAGGCGGCATCCTATGTGGTCGGATCATATGTTTCCATTGGAGAAATGGGCGAAGCCACAAACAATGATAGATATTATGCATATATGCATAACCTGGCATACAGCGTGAAGATACTGAAAATTGAGGATGTAGACGATGTAAATGCTGCCATTTATGTAGATGCTCCGGAGGCTTTTGATACGACACTGACAACCTGCATCTCCACAATGCCCTGGCATTCCGGTTCCACAGATGAGGTGGCCGGATCGGATGGCTCCCTGGGCAACAATACCAGAGGGATATATGCCTTTAAAATTCAGGGTATTGAGACCGGCGTGGGAGCTTATGAGGTGCTGGGCAATGTGGTCATGGATATTGTGGCAGGAGCAGACGGAAACCCGGCCAGAGATGTGTATGTGTGCCAGGATGCCAGCACGCTGTCCAGCAACATTGCGACAGTGAGGACAAGCTACAGAAAAGCAAAAGCACAGGTGGCATATACGGCGGCAAACTGGAGATATATATCCGAAGAAACCACAGACACGGATCTGGGGATTATGATTCCGACAGGAACGGGGGCCGGATCTACCACAGGCTTTGCTGACGGGCTTTATACAGATACGGAAACATCCGGCCAGAGGGAGTGGCTTGCGCTGGGCGTTTTGTCCTCTGGTGCGGTTGCTGGCCTCTGGGGTCTCTTTGCGTACGCTGGCTGGTCGTACGCGTACTGGCATCTCGTCTCCGGCGTTTCCCCAAACGGCACCAGGGGTGAATGGCAGGCGGCAGCCTGACAGAGGGGCTTTCCCCTCTTAAATTCAGATTCCAACTACTTCAAAGCGAAGTATGGAATAGAGCAGCTGATGAAATACGCGAAAAGGAGGGTAAACATTGAAAGCAAGATTCACAACAGAGCAGCCAGCAGTACGCTGGCAGCCGCTTGATCAGGGCATGGTTGATGTGACGATCTGTCTTAACGGTCAGGAGGTAACTGATGAAAGTTCCCAGGTGGACGAGTTTGGAGAGACGCACACAACCAAGGACACCTACTGGGAATATGATTTCCGCCAGTTTAGGGAAAAAGCTGAGAACATAAGCCGGGCAGCGGTGGAAAAGAATCCGGAGAAGTATCTGGAATATCAGCCGCTGCAGGAAAAGACGCTGGAGCAGAAACTCCAGGAGCAGGACGAAAATATCAGGATGCTGACAGAGTGCCTGCTGGAAATGTCGGAGGCGGTCTATGTGTAACTTATTAACCAATCTCATGATTATGATAACAGGAAAGGACGGTAAAGAAATGATGGCAATGTTATGGGCGCAGCAGATCATGCTGGGAAAGAAAACTTATGAGCAGGTTCCGCGCCTGCTGAAAGAAAAAGTAAAAGAGATTCTGGCGGACTCCGGCATGGAGGAACTGGTTGAGGAATGATGACAAAACTAAGTATCATCTCCAGGCTATGGTCTCACATCACAGACCTGAGACTCCTTGTCAGGGGTCAGGGAAATAAAACTCTGTCCCAGATTGAGGAGGAGTTGGATATGACGGAATACTACTGCAGGCCATATGCCGATGCAGATGATGTGGATAAACATAATGAGATCAGAGCAAGGCCGGAAACGGTATTATTTTATTGCAAAAATCAATAAGGAGATATGCAAATGGAAACAATTATTTCAGCCTGCATCTCTGCAGGCGTTACTCTAATTGTCTGCCTGATAAGCAACAAGAGCCAGCAGGAAAAAACGCGGGCATTGATGGAATATAAGCTGGAAGAACTTACAAAAAAAGTGGAAAAACATAACTCGGTCGTGGAAAGAACATATATTTTGGAAGAGAAAATGAAGGTTGCCAACCATAGGATCGAGGATTTGGAAAAGGAGATATGAAAAAATGAATAATGAAGAATTTTTAGAATTATGCAAGAAAACCGTTATGGATTATTTTAATGAGCACGCTGACAAAACGGATCGGAAACAGATCACCGAAGAGGATGTATTTATTGTGTGGAGCTGTAAAACGCTGCAGAACAATAAAGCCCTGGTAAGCACTACGGTGTCAGACGGCATGTATTACGAGATTACTCACAACGGGGATAAAAAAGAGACGTATGTGGATGCATATAAAAAATGGGAGAACTTTGTTGTACGATAGGAGGTATTAATCATGGACTTAAGCTTTTTGACAAACTATATCAACCCGGTAATATTAGGCATCTGCCTGCTGGTGGGCTATGTAATCAAGACGGCAATACCTGCAATAAAAAACAGGTACATCCCTCTTGCCGCTCTTACGATGGGCACCATTATTGCAATACTTATCAATATGAGTAACGGAATTAACGCAGAGGTGGTGCTTGGTGGTATGATTTCAGGTCTGGCAAGCACGGGACTTTATGAAATGCTGCGGAACTTAATTGACAAGGATGGAAAGAAAAAAGCAGAAAATGGACCAGGAGAAGAGGGCGAGTAGTCGCTCTCTTTTTGCGCCGGCGCAAATGACCGGGGAAAGGACACAACTATGAAGATATTTATTTCACAGCCTATGCGGGAGCGGAGCAACGACGAAATCCAGAAAGAAAGAGCAGAATTGATGGCTGCTGTAAGAGAACAGTATGAACACACAGAGGAGCTAGATACATTTTTTGATAACCCGGAGTGGGGAGCACTTATGTGCTTGGCAAAGAGTATAGAAGCATTAAGCCAGGCTGATGCGGCAGTGTTTGCCCCAGGATGGGAAAAATACCGTGGATGCAGGATAGAGCATCAGTGCTGTGTTGATTATGGAGTACCTATTTTATTAGATTGATTTGCGCCGGCGCAATGCCGGAAGAAAGGAAGACTATGAAAACATTTAAAATTATCGATGTGTCTGAACATAACGGAAGGATTGACTGGGAGCAGGCCAGAAAATATATCGACGGGGCAATAATCCGTTGTGGGTATGGTATGGATCAGAAAAACCAGGACGACAAATACTGGAAACGGAATGCAGATGAGTGTACGAGACTTGGTATCCCGTTCGGAGTATATTTGTACAGCTATGCTGACACGGATACAAAAAGCAGGAGCGAGGCGGCACATGTGCTTCGGTGTATCAAGGGTTATAAATTATCCTATCCGGTTTACTACGACTTGGAAGAGGAAAAAGAAGGAACACGCCGACAGGCTGTCAGAGGAGCCAGAATTTTTGCCGATATCGTAGAGGCTGCCGGTTATCAAGTCGGCATTTATGCCAATGAGAACTGGTATAAGACTATCATCGGCAGCGCCCTGGACAAGTACACGAAATGGGTGGCTAAGTACAGTACCAAGGCTCCTGACGTGCCGAATGTGGACATCTGGCAGTACACCAGCTCTGGCAGCGTGCCGGGACTGACCGGTAACGGAGGTAAGGTGGATGTCAACCATTGTTACCGAGACTTTTCGGGCGGAAGAAAGCCAGCACCAAAACCGGATACCAGTAATCCGGCAATATCTGGCGGTAATGCTGTAATCAGAGACGGCCAGATCCACTGTAATAACTTCACTGGCGCTGCCATCCTGGTTGACGGATATGACGGGCCGAAAACCCGTAAAGGCGCAGTCATGGTGTTGCAGACAGGTATTAACCAGGATTACCGTGCTGGGTTGGTCGTGGACGGTATCTGGGGTCCCGCATCAGAGCGGGCGTTAGGCAGTCACTATGTATGCAAGGGAGAGTGTCAGTACATGGTGACAGCACTCGAGATCCTGTTGATGCTAAAAGGATACAACCCGCAGGGAGTAGAGTGCCCTGGCAGTTTTGGCAGCGGCCTAGATGCGGCAGTAAGAGCATATCAGCGTGATCACGGGCTTACTGTGGATGGTATCGCAGGACGTAATACATTTATGAGTCTGATTGCATAATAACATGCCTGGCTCGACGTCGAGTTTCTGACATAATAATAGCCCCGGTGATGAGCCGGGGCTGGTGTGCTAAGGTAAATGTACAATATGTATTTTTTGTTGTATATCACTTAAATTTCCACTAATAGAACAATTATATATTTTGTTTGCCACAATATCAGCAGCACGCACTAAAGGAGTACATTCTGAATTGCAAAAATGTAAAACAATACCTCCCATGCGCGGAAATATGGGCGGGAAAAATCTATCCCAGTTAAAGTTGTATGTTCCGCGTTTGAATTCTTGCTCAAGAGTTTCTTTTAACTCATAACGACCATCTGTTGCTGTTGAGTGTTCATCTGCGAATATATACATATTGTTGATACTGTCAGGTGAGATAACGCTTGTGGAGATTAGGTTCTCTAAACATCTTTTTAATCCTATTTTATAAGCGTAATCAAGATAGCGTTGTTTTGTTTTTTTGTCACTAAATATTGAATCCAATACTTTACATTGATTTATAATTACTCCGAATTTCACATATGCGTTTAAAGAACGTAGTAATTTGCCTTTTTCTCTGTTTGTAACAAAAGAGGCTTTTAATTCATCATCCTTTGAGTAATGATTGTATCTTATACAACGCTCTGCGTGTAAATACTTTCTTGCACATTCTTCTTTTTGATTTTTGCCAAACAGTATCAATCCCCCGTAAACATAATCACTATTATGTACTTTGTCGAAGACTCCAGATTCATCTGTATATATAAACAAATCCATGTTTTTCCCCTTATAGTAAAAAAACCGCCAAATGGCGGCCCCGCGTCCGACGACATTACATGTCGCTTAAACGTTAATTCGGTTGAGCGGGTATACAGCATATTTCTATCTGCAAGTATATAATAGCAGTTTTTGAAGCGGTTGTCAATATACTGACAATTAATTGACAATATTTTGACAGCCAAAAACAGATATTATTTTACACAATATGCAGAAAATGGCCGACAAGTCCGGCAAGATGTGCTATACGGATTCTTCTGGAGCGCTTAAATAAACAAAAGCCCTGGTGGTGAGCCAGGGCAAAAAATCCCCGAAGAGCCACCACTCTTCGGGGATTCGTATGTGTCATAATCACATACATAGTATCTTTTCCAACTTTATTATGCGATAAGATTTCGCTCATGTCAATAGCAAATCATTTATTACTATTAATGCTTTTGGGATGCTCCGTTTTATACCATTCTAAAAAGTCTCCATAAATATTTTGTTCGGCCAATTCGCGCGCTTGTTTTGCTTCATCAAACGTCGGATATGATCCTAACCAATATCGTTTGGTTTTGAATGTTATACGGGCAGTGTACTTGCTGCTTCGTTTATCGTATGATACCCCTCTTTTACCGGTGGTATTTGTCTTATATTCTTTGAGATCTGAGATCTGATAGATAGAAGTACCTTCCTGGTGGGAATCTCTGCACAGATATTGCCCTATTTCAAGAGATTTCCTTACCAGACACCCACAAGACTTATTTGTTTTTATCTTGTTGGTGGTGGTGATGCACTCACTTCCGCATACATTACAGCGGCAGTTCCAGTACACATTTTTATTTTCACCACTGTGGTGATAGGAAATTACGGTAAAGGCCCCTATGGTTTTACCACTCAGATCAACACTGTTCCGTCGTTTTTGCTTCACGATTTCCCGGTGTTTACATCCACAGCTCTGCGTTATACCATTTAATAAATTTCGAGTCTCAACATAAGTTATTTTACCACATCTGCACTTACATTTCCATTGACTCCCTCCGCAATACTCCAATACATGTAAATAACCAAAGTATTGATCCGTAAGGTCGTATTTTGGCTTACGGGAGTGATGTGGTTTGATATCTTTCTTTTCAGCCAAGAAAACACCTCCTATCGTTTTTAATCTATGATCTGGAGTATATTTAATATGTTCTCGGCTTCCTCTAAAAATTCATTATACCAGTCATCCTGCAGCACCTCTTCTTCGGTGCCTCCAAATTCTTCGATTTCTTCAGCCGTATACGGGAAACGGCTGTCTGGCGCATATGTTACTACATCAACCTCTCCAGGGCAAAAAAGATTTCTGTCCCGTGATACTCTGGATCTCCCCGTATTTTTGTCATAATATACGGTGAGTTCTGTGCCTCCCTCACACATGGCATGCATGAAAGCGTCTTGCATTGTAGTCAAAAGTTCTTCTCTTTTATTCATGATTTATCCCCCATTTATTGTTGACTTTATCAAAATAAAATGCTACTATAATATCAGCTAATACATTAGCTGTCATCCGAGAGGATGTGGATTGAAATAATTATTTTAAAGCTTTAGTAAAGGAAAAAGGCTTATACTTTATGTATGGCCTTTTTCCTTTTTGAATTGCGTATCAGCAGCACCTATCCTCTTCGATACTATATTCGCCACTTTCCTCGATTTCGTCTGGTTCATACCAGTTGCAGGCACAGTCCTCCTGCATGTCTTCCGGGCGGTAAGAATCAAGGATTTCCCAAATTGCCTTATAATTCGGTTGCCATCCGTCTTCGTCAACCTCGTCGGCGGTACAGATGGCGCCAGCAGTATAATATGGATGTTCATTTGAACCGTCGAGATATGCCTGCTGTGTCAGGACATATAATTTGCCGTCTCTCTCAAAATATCCGTTTTCTCGTCTCATTTTCTCGTGTCTTTCGTTCATTCCTATATCCCCCTTGTAATCTATATCTATCTTTGTTATAATTTACTTACTGGGGGAGCGGTGGCAAGCCCGCCCTCCCTTGGTACTTCCTAAGTCCTATTCGGACTTATTTTTTTGCTCTTCCAGCAGTTTCTCTACTTTCTTTTTGGCCTCCTCGAGGTCCTTGCAACCGTCGAGTATCATGCCGAACATTTCCAATATTGTCTTAAACTGTTTGTCTGTCATATTGTCTTCCATGTTTCCTCCTCTCCCCGCTTGCCCGGTCATTCGTTAAAGGATGTCTTCTTTAACTATCTTTAGTATATCACTAAAATTAGTGAATGTCAATGTTTAATCCCTAATTTTTGAGAGTATTTTTTCTCTATCATTTTCCGTTTCTACATATTTAATTATGTCCCTGGGCTGCATTTCTAGTATGCAGCATAGGCGATTCAGATTATCTAAGGATATGCTTGTATCATTTTCCTTAAACTTCTTCATCGTAGCTTGACCGAATATGCCAGTTTCCTTGGCTTTTGTTGTATTTATGCCAACGCTACGCAACTCTTCGATAATATCTATTTTATATTCCAGCACTTATATCCCTCCTTAAATCTTTCCCTTTTATATATGGTACAACAGGCATAGGAGAAAGTCAAATAAAAATCGCAAATATTTGTGAATATAGCATTGACATTCACTAATTTTAGTGATATAATGTAATCAAGATAAAGGAAGGGAACAAACAAAGGAGGGAAACAAAATGAAGATAATCAGCAGCCAGAGATTTATAGATGATGAAATTTTAGATAAGAAGATGGAAGAGATTAAAGACGAAGAGTACATAACACTCCCCATTATCAATGCAGAGATGCAGGATATGGACGGAAACGATCTGTTCATCCTGATTGATGGTCACCACAGAAAAGAAGCTGCTGAACAGCTTGAAATTGAAATCAGATATGAAGAAGTAGAGAATGAGCACTATTGTACCGGAGAAGACCTGCTGAACGAATGCTGGGGCGGAGATGACTGGTATTATATAGAGAATGGTAACCTGGTATGGTAATGTTACATGGGAGTTGTAACAGAAACCGCATGAAATATCATATTCACCCACCCGGCGGGGTAACGCCGGGAGAAAGGAAAAATATGGATGAAGAAGAATTAATTGACCAAATTGGTAATTGCGGAGAAATATGCCCGTGTGGTGCATACATGTACGCTAATGTTTATGCTGACAAGTACGTGGTCATATGTCCACAATGCGGATTGTCATTTACAAGAAAGAGAGATACAGATGTAAGTGAAAAGTAGGAAAAATAGAGAAAGAGGGAATTATGGAAAAAAAATAAAATAAAATAAAATCACCTGCCCCCCAGGGTAAAGGGGAGAAAGAGAAGATATGGAAAATATATATGTGGTAATAGATATATTAAGTAACGAAGAAGAAATATATAGCTTAGATCGCCATATAACCCTTCGAGGAGTGTTCTCGAGTCTAGAAAATGCAAAAAATGCACTCGAACAATTGGTCGAGGCAGCTTTAGAAGAATACAGCGACGCAGGCCATTTTCCAGCCACAGAACCAGATCGTGAAGGCGTAGTCTATCAAGAAATATACGGCTATGAAATGTTTCGTGGAGAGATCAATATCTATTCAATTCCTTTGGATAAAATTACAGACTTCCTAGTAGAGCACGCTTTGTATATCGAATAAAGTGAGCCGGACAGCGTACCAGGGGTGCAACTCCCCTGGCGGCCATAGGCTAAAGCCAAATTACCTTGCCCCCAGGGTAAAGGGGAGGAAGAAAAAATTATGGGAAAATTAGCATTACTTAACACGAGCATTTTAACGACAGCAGGTGCCTACAGACTTATTGACATCACACTGGATGATGCCAGAAGGATAGTATCTGACCATGCTGGTAATCTTGACTCGGCAATTGGGCATCAGTCAACCGCTGAGATCATGACAACCCTTTTGGGGACAGAGATCCCAGTAAATCGCCAGATGTTTACACAGGAGGTTGGACAGGCGGCGCTTGTATTTAAGCTCAATGGACGTCCACCGGAAGGCAAAATCCTGACGGTGGAAGAAATTGAAGAGATAGGATATAAGTTCCAAGTCTTAAAACGACTGGAATAGAGGTGATACATACAAAAAGAGGACTGTCGCGACAGCCCTCTTTTTTGTAGCTACTTATACATGGTCATTATCAAACCCAAAAGATAATCGTTTCAATCCACGACCAGCACTGTGTACTAGCCGAAGGGAACCATGTATTTATTGATTAAAATATAACATTTTGATTTCAATATGTCAAGATATCATTTATAATAATATTATGATTATCACAGATAGGGGACAAAAATATGAATGAGTTTGTTAGAGAAGCTGCAAAAAGAAATGGGATAATAATTGAAGAAAAGAAAACAGGAAAGAAAAAGCATATGTCAATATCAATGAAATTAAAGAGGGCAAAGACATATCAAAAACAGCAGGAAATTATGAGTGAGTGGGCGGAAGAATGGCAGAAAGATATGGAGAACACGCTTTTAAAGCTGAGAAGAGCAGCTATGAGGGACGATCACGGGGAAGTCATGCACATGATAGATCAAATCAAAGGCATGAGCGATAAGAGATTTACAGGGTTGGAAAACGCGATACGGATAGTATCGGACCCAGATAGGGGACTCGAAGATGCGGAGAACAAAATTGAGTAACACAAAAGGCCGGTTGAAAATACACTGGCCTTTTCCTTTTGATACACCTTGTAAATCCAGTGGTGCTGTTACGCAAAATGACCGACACCATTACAGTACCGGCCATTCCGCTATCATATCTTATTCATCTCTATAATTGCATTATAACTCCCGGCGCGAGGATGCGCAAGAAATAGGGCTAGATGTTTTTCGACAGTTTATGTTATTTGTTGCATTATTACCAGACATAAAAGGCTGACAGAATGTATCCGCCAGCCTTTAAACTATATTGTATCATCTCTCTTACTTGGATAAAAATAAACAACAATCAATGCAATTGGTATCATTAGGTTAGTCACACGTTAGTCACAAACGCAACGGAAATACTAGGGTTTAAAGCATGTTTGGTTAAGAATTTATTAAAAATTCGATATATTTGCAAAAGCAGTAAATATAAAGAAAAACGGGTGTATACCTTGTAAAATAAGGGTTTGTATGACATTTGAAAGCCTATGTTAGATAGTATGAAATACTAATAAGCAGGGGCGGTTAGTCACAAGTTAGTCACAAATTGGAATTTTGATTTTTTCGATTTCGTCTCTTAATTCGTTAATAGTCCTATGGCCATATGTTTTGTTCGTTACATCTGTGAATGCATGCCCCAACAACCTCATTCTGTCATTTTCATTTACCTTGTATTTCTCACACAAAGCTGAAAACGTGTGCCTGCAGTCATGAGGAGTGTGTCGATCTATTCCCACAGATTCGAGATATGCATACATTTGCTTCCGAAATGTACTCTTACTGACGGTTAATAAACAACCGTCAGAATTAAGACGATTTTCGACCAGGGGGCGGATAGAGTGATGTATAGGCACTATACGATTCTTCCCAGCCGCCGTTTTCACCCCGCCTCTAAAATACCCATCCAGCAGATTGACTTCCATTGTGTAAAAGGCGGATATCCGGTATCCAGAATAACACATTATTAGTAGAAATTCTGCTACGGAATTTTTCTTGTCCCCCCACAATGTTTTTAAATCACTTTCAGAAAATGGAACACCATTTTCGTCATCGTCTAAGATATCAACGGACACGTGCGCCGAATAATCCTTGTCACATAGCTCGTAAATATCTGCGTAGGCATACATTTGCTTGTAAAGTGACACTATTAGTTCTTTGCTGGCATGCTTCAATGTACAGTTTTTGACAACTTCCTGCAAATCATCATGTCTCAGCGAACGGAATTCCTTTTCGTGCAAAGCAGAGCAATTGAGAAACGCGGCTCTGGTGGATGCTTTTGAAGCATTTGAGTAAGTCCTTTTTCCATCGTTGTATTTCCAATTGTAAAAGTCGTCGTACACCTCTGCAAATGTTTTTCCTGGTTTTTCTACCGGGACACCTTTAAACTGATTGTAGTCTGATAATATTTTATTTGCCAATTCTTCAAAGCAAGATGTGTCTTCTGCAACCGTATTTAAGTCTACGAGCGTGTTTTCGTACCCTGGGTAATAATTTCCAGCCTTATACGCCGTAAGCACTGTAAAACCCTTAATCCACGTATCTACATAGCATAGGGCAGACGGACGGACAGGCACACCATTTTCTGTAAATTCTTCCGTTGGTGGATGCACAGCGTATGGATTGCGCCGGCCTTTGCCGAGATAGCGGATTGATCCATAGCCATTAGGTAGCTTTGGCATTCTTTTTCTTTTTGGCATATTATCATCCTCCTTGTGATAAAATTAGGTTTAAAAAAGACAGATGGTCTCTTGCCACCTGTCACCGAAGATGATACAATATAGTTGCCAGATTTTGTATCGTCTCTTCGGAGATGTTAGCCGGTCTCTGTTGGCGCAGGGGCCGGTTTTTATTTATTTTATGTCTTCTATGTTGGCCGAGAAGTGATATTCAAATAGAGATGCATCGTATTCAACTCCAACTAAACCGTTTACAAAATCGGCAGCAGCCTGCCCAACAGCTTCCGCACCACTATCTTGCTCTTCCATATGCGTATACTCAGTGAAAATGCTATTCCATTCCTCTTCTGTACCTGCGTAGTACACTTGTATTTTTCTGCTTTCATCCGGGTGTAAATATGCGAGCGTGTAGTCGTATATTTGAGAAAGCGATTTTGGGAAAAATAGCGTCTCTACATCACTACCATTAAAAATAGACGTGTGTATTTGAGTAATACCTTCATCAATAATTAAAGTCTTTACAGATGAGCTATAAACCTGAAAATCTGAAAGATCTGTATTGTATGTCTTTCCTCCTACTTCCATCGTTGGAGAAATTTCTAATATCTTAGAGTCGCCATTGTAGCGCTCCAATGATATTGTTTCACCGTCTATTGAATACTCAAAATCATCCATTTTTACTTTTTCTGAATCGGGTTCCTCTGTGCTTGCTACAACGGCATCACTTTTACTATCAGGAGAACTGCTACTACCTAATAAACGAAAAGTAAAAGTGAGTCCTACAGCTAAAATTATAGCAAATATAGCAATAAGGCCAATTGATTTGCTTTTACCCTGTGTTATATCATCTGGCGTTATGTAATCGTACTCAAACCCGCAACTTTGGCAGTTAGCAATTCTTTTTCGTTGACCTCCAGTCTGTATAGTGGACAACTTGACATTAGGATTACTACAGTTTGGGCATTGCATTGTAGACGGCTTCATTTTTTTTGCATTAATGTAAGAGCCTACACTTGCGAGCAATGCTATCCCCGATATGACGTCAACAGCTATAATGATTCCCACAGCATACATATATGCAATCATCATGAGAGCAAAAATTACGATACAAAATAAAATAAAAACTAAACATCCCATTATCGTTCCCCCTTTTAATTGTATTAAAATTTGAAATTTACACATATTAACACAAAAGGATTGGTGTTAATATGAAAATATTATTGAAGGAAATTATGTACTCTAAAAATCTTACAGTCAGACAGGTTTCTATCTTGACAGGCGTTTCGCATTCCACGGTTTCAGATATTTGCAATGGAGCTATGCCTCATATGGATACCCTGGAGAAGTTGGCAAAGGGGTTAAATGTCCGCATTACAGACCTTTTTGAGTCTCCTTACAAATAAGTGTCCGAGCGCCCGGACATTTGTCGAAAAAGCGAAATTTTTGTAGCCTCCAATTCGGATATTTGTTATAATAATAGCAGAAGAAAACATATGTTCTTGAAATTGACTTGCTCCTGGTGTATACTCTTAGCAGAATATATGTTCCCACTGCATTATCCGAGAGGGAGGTACTACATATGGATAACAAAGACAAAAAGCAAAAGGATATTGATACTATTAACAAACTACTTGTAAATGCGCCAGAAGATAAGGTTTCAGAATTATTAATGTTGATAAAACAATATCTCCTACAATAACTTATTCTAGAGAGCCAGCTTACTGGCTCTTTTTAAAATTCTCAATATATTGCGTAGCTATTTTTTCGAGTGTTGCTTTACTGGCATCGTCTAATTGCTCATACGTAATAATTAGCGCTTGGATTGCGGATACAATAATGGAATCCTCACCTCTAAGAAGCATACCAGTATACTTCATCAGCTTTTCCTTGTCTGTCAATTGCTCAAACATTTCGCCATCGCCGTCTCTGAGCCAATCTTCATTTACTCCGAATTCTCTGCAAATATCATTTATTACTCTATCAGGAATACCGGTTCTGCCATTTTCGTAATTTGAAATTGCAAATTTAGTCAAATTAATTTTGCTTCCAAAGTCATCCTGCCTTAATTTAAGCTCATTTCTTAAGTATTTTATTCTCTCATTCAATTCCACAAGTTTCACCTCCTTGAAATAACTATACCACAAAAAGTTTTAAAAAGCAACTAAAAAGTCTTGACAAAGTTTTAAAAAGCGATTAAAATGTTTTTATAAGCTACAGAAAGCGAGGTGAAGACAAATGTTTGATTTGGACAATCAGAAAGAGCAGGAAATCAATCGCATTGTTACTATCTTAAAACAGATAGACCTTCCAGATATTTTGCTCCTGACTAGGGATGCGAATACGTTGTTGCTGAGGCAACAAGAGGTTTCCAGACAAGAAGATATTTTAGACAAAAAGGTGACTACCGACAGGAAAGCAGGATAAGGAGGTGCGAAGATGCTGGAAAAGATTTATCAGGAACTGATAGCAATAAGAAAAGAACTCCAAGCTATAAGAAATAACCTGGAGTCCAAAACAAATCAAGGTGAAATTGTTGCCGAAAAAACTTCAGGAATTATTCAGCAGAAGGGATGAATTTTATTGATGGGCATTTCAATAAAATTCCTTTGCATTTGTGGCAACCATAAGGCTTTACTGTTAATCCGGAGGTTGGAATAAATACTGCGGGTTGCTTAGAAGTATCGACTTCGGTTAAGACATATGAAGTACCAGTTTCTGGCGTGATTTCACCCATTGAAATGTTGCCGCAATAAGGGCATTTTTCCATAATGTAAGTTCTCCTTTCCAATGTACTCGGCTTATGCCTGTAAGTACATTATAGGAGATAAGCAACCAAATAACAATACTATCGAATACATGAGGTGAAGAAAATGAATAATAAGTTTCGCTATATGACGGAAGAAGAAATCCTCCGCAGACAGTTAGAGCTGTTAGCAGAGAGTTCTGAAAAAGCGTATGATGTCGAATTGTGTGGATTATCCAGCAAAATGATCGAGGTCTATAAAACACTTAATAGACCAACAAGGGCAACAACGTTAAATCCGGAAGAAAAAGAAGGATACATGGAGAAGTCAAGGGAAACAGAAAAAAAGACCATAGATGTAACTGTAGAAGTTAATACTGATGAAGCAATGGAAAAAGCGGAAAAATTGATTGCGCTGTTGGTGACAGCCAATTCATTGGCGGATGAACTGGCTGTCACGCTAAGTGATTTAAAGCTTGATGTTAAGATTTAGATCAACAGTCTTGCGGCAACGGGGACAGACATTAGGCCCCGGATGAGCACTAAAGGAGGAAGACAATAAAAAGGAGGACACATGAACGAATTAAAAATCTTTGAAAACGCCGAGTTCGGACAAGTAAGAACGGTAACTATTGATAACGAACCGTGGTTTGCAGGCTTTGATGTAGCAGATGCGCTTGGATATAAAAATCAGAGTGACGCTATAGCAAAGCATGTGGAAGACGAAGATAAACAGACAGTTCTAAAGTCGCAAATCACGACTTTAGCTTATATTCCCAACAGAGGACTTACTTTTGTAAATGAATCCGGCCTCTATGCCCTTATCTTCGGAAGCAAGCTTGAAGCAGCGAAGCGGTTTAAGCACTGGGTAACGTCAGAAGTTCTTCCGGCGATTAGAAAACATGGGGCTTACGCCGTAGACGAACTACTTAATAATCCTGATATGGCAATAAAGGCTTTTACTGCACTAAAGGAAGAACGGGAGAGGAACAAGCTGTTACAGGCCGATAATGCCCGTATGAAACCCAAGGAAATATTTGCCGATGCAGTAGCCGCATCTAAGCAATCCATCCTGATCGGGGAATTAGCGAAGCTCTTAAAACAAAACGGTTATGATACCGGAGAGAAAAGATTATTTACATATCTCAGGGATAATGGTTATCTTATCCGCAGAAAAGGGACGGATTATAACGCTCCCACTCAAAGAAGTATGGAAATGGGATTATTCGAGGTAAAAGAGACGGCGGTTACCCATTCAGACGGACATACCACAATCAATAAGACTACTAAGATAACCGGAAAAGGCCAGCAGTATTTTATCAATAAGTTTCTTGATAACAGCAAGAGGGCGGTGTAAGGAGGTGATAAATATGCCGAAAGAAATACTAAAACCACCAGAGGTAGCCCGTATCCTTGGCGTTTCCCCTCAATACGTTAGGGAACATATCCGTCGCGGGATCTGGAAGTTTGGCGAATGTGTACCGAAGAAAGTTAGGGGCAAGACGACGGACGAATTTAATATTTACCGTGCCAAATTTGAAAATCATATTGGCAGAAAGCTTAATGAGGAGGAGATAATTTGAAAAATGCAACCATAGCAGCCCTGATCGTACTGGTTACATATGGAGTGGAGCCATACGCAGTATTGCTGTATGCGGTGACAGTATTCTGTCTGTATGCAGTGGAATATTGGATTAGAGAAAACAAAAGGGAGGGTAAAGAATGAAACAAGAGGAATTGCAAGAAATATTAGACGCGCATAAAAAATGGATAAATGGCGAAGATGGTGGTGCAGGAGCCGACCTGAGAAGAGCCGACCTGAGAAGAGCCGACCTGAGAAGAGCCGACCTGTTCGGAGCCAACCTGAGAGATGCCAACCTGTTCGGAGCCAACCTGAGAGATGCCAACCTGAGCGGAGCCGACCTGAGCGGAGCCGACCTGAGAAGAGCCAACCTGAGAGATGCCAACCTGAGAGGAGCCGACCTGAGAGGAGCCGACCTGAGAAGAGCCGACCTGAGCGGAGCCGACCTGTTCGGAGCCAACCTGAGAGATGCCAACCTGAGAGGAGCCGACCTGAGAAGAGCCAACCTGAGCGGAGCCGACCTGAGAAGAGCCAACCTGAGAGGAGCCGACCTGAGAGGAGCCGACCTGGACTTTTCGTGCTGGCCATTGTGGTGTGGAGGTCTTGCGGTCAAGGTGTGCAAGCGTATTGCCGTGCAATTGGCATACCACTTTTGCAAGCTGGATTGTGATGACCCAGAGTATATAGCGGCCCGCAATGCGATACTTGACTTCGCAAATCAGTTCCACCGCGTAGGCGAGCGCGGAAAATTAGAAAAAATAGACATTGCAAAAGCCCCTGGCGCCGGGAAGCAATCAGGGACTTGATAAATAAAAACACCCTTATTATAGGGTAGATACGGAGGATTAGTCAATGAGTAAATTATATGAATTAACTGAGGAATGGGAATCCATTGCTGAAATGCTATATGACGGCGAGACAGATGAACAGGTGATCTTAGACACCCTGGAATCTATTGAGGGAGAAATTGAGGACAAGGCCGACAACTATGCAAAACTCATTAAATCCATGCTGGCCGACGCAGAAGCTCTTAAGGCGGAAGCTGCAAGGCTTACCGCCCGCAGGATGTCCCTGGAAAATAGGGCGCAGCGTTTGAAAGACACCCTGCAGTCAAACCTGGAGTTTATTGGAAAGACTAAATTCAAGACTGTCCTGTTCAGCTTCAGCGTGTCTAAAAATGGAGGAAAGCAGCCTATGGAGATTACGGACAACCTGGATGACATACCAGGCAGGTTCCTGATCCCACAGCCTCCGGTAGTAGACAAGGACAAGGTAAGGGAACTCTTAAAGGAAAAAGAAGTGGAGTGGGCTTCCCTGAAACCATATGGGACCCACCTTAATATCAGGTAACGCTTATGGATGAGAAGATTGAGATGACACCATACCGGATGGGCCAGCTTATGGATCTATCAGCAAAGCTTACCAAGACCATGGTCTCATCTGTGTGGCATCTGTCATTTGATGAAATGGAGTTTGTGCTGGACGGGATCCGGCATGGGATTGAAAAAGGTAAGGAGGAGAGAGATGTTCCTAAATAAGACAATGTTCAAAAAATGGATAAAAGATGCTTTTAATCACGGCGGATTGACCGTAGGCTACATATTTGATACGAACTGGAGCGCCTACAGGATCCTGCAGTCCAAAAAGACAGGCAGTCTGATCGCCTTATCAGAGAGTTTATATAGGATCATAGATCTGAAAGAGCTGGAAGACGAGAGCGCACCTATGGGACCATCGGCCAGGAATGAGCAGGGGGATCTGCTGATCTGGAAGAATCAGAATTCTGCTCTGGCTGTTTGTTCCAGCAAGCTGGGAGATGATGGGAACCGTGTACTGGAAGCTCTTGAGAGTATAGATTTCCGGAAGGAGGATAAATAAATGGGAATCCCAGTATTGATCATAGGAAAGTCCGGTACAGGAAAAAGCCGGAGCATGAAAGATTGTGTAGGAAAAGATTTTGGCCTCATCAGGGTACTGAACAAACCACTTCCATTTCGGGGAAAATTACCAGGAAACGTATGCTGTGATTATGGAAAGATAAAGGCTGCAGCGAAGAGTAAACAGTGGCCAAAATCAATCATTATTGACGATGCAGGTTATCTGATCACTGGACAGTTTATGGACGGGCATAACACCACGGGCAAGGGGAACGCCGTCTTTTCCCTGTATAACCAGCTTGCCGATGATTTTTACAGACTGGTGAAATGCATTGCAGATGAAGCTCCGGAGGACAGGATCGTTTATGTCATCATGCATGAGGACACCAACGATTTCGGGGATATCAAGCCCAAAACCATCGGGAAGCTGCTGGATGAGAAAGTCTGCCTGGAAGGCATGTTTACGATCGTGCTCCGGGCGGTCAAAGGTGAACGGTATGCGTTTGTAACCCAGTCCAGGGACGGGGCAGTAAGCAAGGCACCGGATGACATGTTTGCTGATATTGAGATTGACAATGACCTCCTGATGGTGGATAACACCATTCGGGAATACTACGGGATAGAAAACCCGAAGAATAAAGAAAGCGAGGAAAAGAAAGATGATAAAGAAACCACAGGGGTATGATGAGGCGCAGGCTTATACGGGGGAATCCATGCAGCTCCCGGCAGGGCTATATATCTGTAAGATAAGACAGGTCAGTGAGACACAATCACAGAACGAAAGACCGCAGATAGCGATCCTGTTTGATATTGCCGAAGGAGAGCATAAGGATTTTTACCAGGCACAGTTTGAGGCGGCAAAACGAATGAGTGGAGACAGAGCTAAATATAAAGGGGTGCATAAGCAGATCATGGACGGCTCCAGCCTGCCGTTTTTTAAAGGGCTGATGACCAGTATCGAAAAGTCAAATCCAGGATACCAGTTCCCGTGGGGGCTTGAAGGAAATGAGAAAACGCTTGTCGGGAAGAAATTTGGTGCTGTCATGGGACGTGAGCAGTTTGAAACGGATGACCATAGGATGGCGTTCGCTACAAAGATATTTCAGATCCGTAGTATTGACGGCCTGAAGGATGCAAAGATACCAGAAGATAAGCTACTGGAAAACACAGCAAGCGTTGCAGTGTCTACCCCCGCTCCAGCCCCGTCTTCTGACCCGCAGCTTGCAGGCAGGGGATTTATGAATATCCCGGATGGTATTGATGAAGAACTCCCATTTATGTAAAGAGGATTATCAGGAGATCAAGCAGCGGGTGGGTATGCGCCAGGCGGCAGAGTTTTATGGATATTCGGTGGACAGGCAGGGGCGGTGCCTCTGCCCTTTCCATAATGACAAAAAGCCCAGTATGAAGATATATCCGAATGATAAGGGATATTATTGCTTTTCCTGTGGCTCTGGCGGGGACGTTATCACTTTTGTTTCCAGGCTGTATGGGATCAATAATGAGGGCGCGGCCAGAAAGCTGATAGAAGACTTTTCCTTGCCCATAAAAACAGAAGGACTTTCCTACCGGGAAAAGAGAGAAAGGGATCTGCGGATCCGGGAGAGAAAGCGGCGGGAACAGTTCCGGAAGGAAGCTTATACCGTACTGGAAGTGTACAGGCGGCTTCTGTGTGAGGCGATAAGGGACCCGCGGGACCGGCATTTTGTAGAGGCAGCACAGGAGCTCACGATCGTAGAGTACCGCCTGGATTGCCTGAGGAACGACCTGGAGGATTATTTTAACGATGAAAAGGCGGTGAAGAAGGTTGGAGAGATCCGAAAACGAGTTATTGACTGGTATGGAAGCTTTGACGGCGGGGGAGCCATTTCCAGATGAAATCTTTTATAAGATCTTCGAGATAGAAGGCAATGTGGAACGCGCCCAGTACATAGAAGCTCTGAAAAATAAGGCAAGGCAGATGAAACGGGCAAATGAGTTCAATTCTATCCTAAAAGCCTTCTTTATGGATTACAGCCAGAAGATGAAGGAGACCGGGAACAGCACAAATTTTACTGGGCAGGCCCTGGAGCTGCAGTGCGGCCCCTGGAGAGCGACCGATCTGGGGGTGTCTATGCAGAAATTTGACAATCATGGACAGCCAGTCTTTGTCAACGCATGTACCCACCCAATCCTGCCAATAGAGATCTACAAAAATGTGGATACCGGAAGGGAACGGGTAAAACTGGCCTATTTTAAATATGGACAGTGGCAGAATGTAACCGTGAACCGTAAGGTATGTGCGGATAATTCCGCCATTGTTGATGTGCTGAGTGATATCGGCATTGAAGTGACGTCTGAAAACGCAAAGCCCCTGGTGAAGTATATCAGCGACTGTATTGGCCTGAACCCTGCAAAGCTGGAACCCAGGAAATCGATCAACCGCCTGGGATGGGCAGGGAGTGAGTTTATGCCCTACGCAGATGATATTGTATATGACGGAGACGAAGCTTTTGACGTGATATACAAAAATGTAAAAGAGAATGGGGATTTTTCGGTCTGGAAAGAGCACTGCAGCATCCTGCGGAAGAATAAGATCGTGCGCATGGCGTTTGCGGCCAGCTTTGCAAGCTGTCTGATCGAGTTAGTAAATGCGCTGCCTTTTGTCCTCCACATCTGGTCCGGAGAGTCTGGAACCTGCAAGACAGTAGCTATCATGGCGGCCATGTCTATCTGGGGGAATCCCAAGATGGGCGGCCTGGTAAAAACCATGAACACTACAAAAGTGAACATCATGCGTACTTCTGCCTTTTTATATTCTCTGCCTTATGCCGGGGATGAGCTGCAGACCATGAAGGATAAATGGACGACCAATTTTGATCAACTGATATATCAGATAACAGAAGGCATCGACCGGGGGCGCGGCAGGGCTACAGGCGGCGTGGAAGAGACTAAGACTTGGCGCTGCAGCTACCTTTTTACCGGGGAAGAACCGATCACTAAAGCAAATAGCCGGGCAGGCTCAAAAAACCGTGTCATTGAGATCGAGGTGGAAGAAAAGCTCCTGGAAGATGGAAACCGGACGGTGGGTATCCTGACAGAAAATTATGGATATGCCGGAAAAATACTGGTTGAATATCTCCAGGGAGTGGAAAAGAAAGAACTGCAGGAGGAGTACAAGAGATATTTTGATGTCATGTGCAAACTGGACACCACAGAGAAGCAGGCAATGGCAATGGCCTGTATCTTATTGGCGGACAGGATCCTAACGGAAGTTGTTTTTACAGGTGAGAGGCCGCTCACGGTTGATGATGTAAAAATGTATCTGCGTAGCGCAAATGAGGTAGATGTTGCAGAACGGTCTTATCAGTCAATCTTGAACTGGATCGCAAAAAACCCGGTACGCTTTCAGAACCCAAATGAGGAGGATTCCGCGAACAAAGGTGAGGTATGGGGAAGGATTGATGATGATGAAGAGCATCCAGAGACACCGCCTGTGGCTGTGATAAACAAAGATGTGCTATGTGAGTTCCTGGAAAAGAATGGATTTGATTACGCTGCAGTCAGTAAGAAATGGGCAGCAAAAGAACGCGTCATCCGAAACTCACAGGGGAAATATATCCATAACACGAAGGTGTTCGGAATCAAGGCAAACTATGTGAAATTAAATATGGAACCGGATGTGGATTCGGATGGTTTTATGGCAATAGAAGACGAACAGATGGAACTGCCGTTTGATTAAAGTCTAACCTGTAAAATTTAGGTTAGCCCTCAGGTTAGACCAGAAAGGCCAGCAAAAATGCGGCTTTAAAGTATATAGTCTAACCGTCTAACCTGTCTAACCTAATACCATATACGTGACGCGCGAGAAAAACGTTATTTTTTTTCTTACTAAAAATGTGCACCTATAAGCGGTGATTTTTGGTCAGACGGTTAGACCCCCAGTAAAATCAAGGGTTTGAAGCCCTTAATCAGGGGAAGACAAGGGTAGACAATTAAGGAAAAAGGTTAGACTTCGTGAAACAGGAGGTAAAAATGAGCAATAAAAGCAATGGTACAGACTTTGAAAAAGAATTTGCGCAGAAGCTGTCAGACCATGGATTCTGGGTACACAGGATGCAGGACAACCAGAACGGCCAGCCATTCGATGTGATAGCGGCCAGGGACGGGGAAACGTTGGTATTTGACTGTAAGGATTGTCGGTCCGGCAGCTTTTATTTACGCAGAATAGAGGAAAACCAGAAAAACGCTATGAAGCTATGGATGGAATGTGGCAACTCGGAAGGAATCTTTGTGGTGAGATTTCCGGATGGGGAGGCATTCCTCATGGGAATCAGTGACCTGGAAGAAGCATGGTCCAATGGGATACGGCATATAGACCGCGGACATGCGAAATATTATGGAGCGCCTTTGGGTGCATGGCTTGAAAGGATTGAGCAGTTATGAAAGTAACCATCAGCAACGAAATACGGATACAAGACCCGCCCCAGGAACTGATTGAGACGGTAAGGCAGGAGCTCACCATGCCGAACCCGGATTATATCAAGAAGCAGCGTATGGGACTCTGGACGGGAAATACAGACCAGCAGTTGTATTTCTATCACGTGGATGGATCAAGCCTGGTGATCCCGTGTGGCGCGGGGAAGCTGGTAAGGCCGTACCGGGGCGCAGACACCATCATTGAACAGGATTTGGCGGATAATGGGTCAATCCTATACCCTGGCGCAGAAGTCCCTTTATATGACTATCAGAAGGAGGCTGTGGAAGCAATGGAGATAGCTGGATGCGGCATCTTGCAAAGCCCCTGCGGGAGCGGAAAAACCCAGATGGGGATAGCCCTTGCTGCGAAACTGCAGCGTAGAACTCTGTGGGTAACACATACAGCAGACCTTTTGAATCAATCCTATGACCGGGCAAGACAGTATTATCCGGAAACTATCCTGGGCAGGATAACGGCAGGCAAGGTACATATAGGTAGTCACATGACATTTGCCACAGTGCAGACACTTAGCAAACTGGACCTGCTGAAATATAAATACACTTGGGATGTGGTGATCGTGGATGAATGCCACAGGGTATCCGGTACGCCGGCAAGCGCGAAGATGTTTTACCGGGTGATCAGCAGTCTGGCAGCAAGATATAAATATGGCCTGAGTGCCACGGTACACCGTGCAGATGGGCTGATAAAGAGCACATTTGCTGTTCTTGGGGAGGTGCAATACCAGGTACCGGATGAGGCAGTGGCCGAAAAAACCATGCAGGTACAGATCCTTCGCAGGGATACAAAGATCAAGATCAACCGTGCGTGTTTGGATACGGATGGAACGCTAGTATATAGTAAACTGATCCCTTACTTGACCGAAAATCTGGAAAGGAACCAGATGATCGTAGGGGACCTGGTGGCAAACCGGGGGCATCACAACCTGATATTGTCTGACCGACTGCAGCACCTGCAGCAGCTGCGCGCCATGCTACCGGCAGAACTCTGGGAGCTGACCGCCATGATCGACGGTAAGATGACAAGCAAGTCGGCAAAGGCCAAAAGGATTCAGGCCATAGAGGATATGCGTTCGGGCAGGATACGGTATCTGTTTGCTTCCTTCGGCTTGGCAAAAGAGGGGCTGGACATCCCGAGGCTTGACCGCTTATATCTTACAACACCGAAAAAGGATTATGCCGTAGTCACGCAAAGTATTGGGAGGATAGCCAGAACGTTTGAAGGAAAAGGACAGCCTGTCTGCTATGACTATGTGGACAATATTGGGTTCTGCGAAAACCAGTGGAAACGGCGTCGTACAAGTTATCGGAAAGCGGGGTGTATCTTATGACAGATGAACTTTTAAAAGAAGTAATGAGACTACAGGGGATCAGGAAGAAAAATGAATCCCAGATACCTGTTGAATTCCTGCAGACGAAATATAAGAAATCCTATGACAGGCTGTGTGCAGAGCTGAAGGAGAAGCAGTGCCAGCTCCGTGCGGAATACATGAAGCGGGTGCGTACCCTGGCGGATATCATGTCAAACAGTGTATATGCGGAGGACCCGAAGGAATTCCTGGATACGATAAAGGAGCAGTATAAAGAGACTATGCTTCCGGATAATTTGGATGTTATCTTCCTGGAAGCATTTGAGGATTATTTGGATATGATTAAAAAAACAAAATAATAAATCTGAGAAAGGAGCCAGCCTCGCGCGAAAAGGTATACCGGGCTCTGAGAAACATGAAAAAAAGAATTTTAGATGCATGTTGTGGAAGCAAGATGTTTTGGTTTGACAAGGATAATAAAGATGTGCTTTTCATGGATTGCAGGGATTTAGAAGATACTCTTTGCGACGGGAGAAGGCTCAATATTAAGCCTGATATTGTTGCAGATTTCCGTTGTATGCCATTTAAGGATAATTCATTTTACATGGTTGTATTTGATCCGCCACATTTGTTGCGGGTCGGAGAAACATCATATATGTACAAGAAGTATGGAAAGCTGTCAAATGATTGGAAGAATGATATACTGAATGGTTTTACAGAATGCATGAGAGTGTTGAAACCAAATGGCACATTGATTTTCAAATGGAATGAGGAACAGGTCAAATTGAATGAAATTTTATCGATCATTCCATTCAAACCTCTTTTTGGAAATCGTCGTTCTAAAACACATTGGATTTGTTTTATGAAGGATGAGGACATACCGGAGGTGCTACCATGACCAAAATGTGCGGCATATGCCGCGAGCCAAAAGAGGAAGAAGCGTTCAGGCTAATGAAAAAGCAGAATCGCCGTAATAGCTACTGCCGTGAGTGTGAGAAGTGGTACATGAGAAACTATATGAGAGCATACAGGGAGAGGATTGGAGGATAGCCTATAAAAGTAGGAGGGCCGGGTCAGCAGGCCCGGCAGTATGAAAAAGAAAAGTCTATATGAAAAAGGTTATCGCCCTTTGTTGAGTATTACTATACCGGGAAAATGTGATGAAACTGTGGTGAAAAGATAAAAGAATTGTGAAAGGAAAATAAAAATGAATGAAAATGAGTTTAATAAAAGAGTAGAAAAGTTTGCGACAGCATTGAGAGACTTATATTTAGATGTAGATGAAAGAGAAGGAACGGAAATGCCCAAAATAGAACTGGAAGAGGAGAACCTTACAGATGACTTTACTGCAATGATTATGGCAGTACATCTCCTATATATTGGAATAACCGGTGATGATACAGACCTTATAGGTTTTACACATATTGCAAACCGTCTGGTGTTCCAGTGGCTATTGGAAAACGGCGAGAAAGAGAAAGGCGAGTCATGAAGTGCAAGAAATGCGGCGGCAAAACGCAGGTAACGGATACAGAGGAGAGCTTAGACGGTTTTGCAGTATTGAGGCGGAGGCAGTGTCAAACCTGCGGATACCGATTTAAAACCATAGAAAATTTCTGGGAGGACATAAGGACGCGGAAAAATGACAGTTTTGGAATACCTAGAAAGGAGAAAGATAGATGATAAAAAACGGATCAGGTTGCCCGGACCCTACATACGAGCAAGCATTGCCCGCAATCAGGCGGGAGGAGAATATAAGGGCGCGAGAAAAGCGGTACGGAGTAAAGCGCGGAGATATTGTGTACATAAAAGTGGAGGTAAAAGACGATGGAAGACGGATTGTCAAGGTAAGCCGCCGGATGCAGGTTGTAAATCTGTATGAGCATCACATTCTCCTCCGGCATAAAACAGGAGCTTGTGAGAGTTATCAGTATAATGATTTCCTTCAGCGATTAGACAGGAGGTAAAGCCCATCTATGACCGAGAAAGAGTTGAAGCAAATAGGTGTGAATAAACGTAGGCTTGTACAGCTAAAGACCAAATACGAGGATTTATGCAGTAAATACGGTATTTCTGCCGTGCAGTCCGATGGGATGCCTCATGGGATGGGTGGGACTCAATCCGGGATGGCAACAGTGGAAGAGAAAGTTGACATAGAACGGATGATATCAGCGCTGCGTAAGGAAAATCGGGAACTGATTGAGAGGGCCTGCGATTATATTAAGACTATCCCGGATGGATACATAAAAGCTGTACTGTCTTACAGGTATATACATTGCTTCGATATCGTGGAGACGGCGGCAGTGGTAGGGCTTTCCATGTGGGAATGTGAGCAGATATGCAAGGTACATTTTAATAATGTGTTCTAGTTGATATATTTGTTATAAAACGATTGACATTCTGTGGGGATTGACTTATAATATGAAGCATAGAAGTATATAAAAAAATGGGTTGGGGCAATGAAAGGAACTTATGGTTGCCAGAGCAGTACGGGGTGGGTTGCGTGACTGCTATATAATGACCGCGGTAAAGTCATTAAACCGTATGTCCCAGGTCTGGGATAACAGCACCGTTACGGCGGTGTATTAGCTTATCTGCCGCCGGATCACCGGAGAGGCAGGGAGTACGACAGCATAATGTGCACTGAGCGCTGTGTAACCTCCGGGATTATCCCCCGGGGTAAGCAATATGTATCATTTAAATATGGAAGTTATTAAGACACTCTATGCCAATTTATTGTAGGGTGTTTTATTTAATTATAAGGTATCATTTTGTAACTCAAAATGCATAAAATAGTATTAGAAAAGATCAAATAAAATTGAAAAGTGGTTGCAATTTCGAAAATCCGTAGTATACTATAAACTATAAGAGGATAAACTAAAAGTAAATAAAGAGCATGATATTTAATATGAATTATAACATTGGTTGACGGTATAGGTTTATTTGTCATGCAATTTTTTTCACTCTCACATGCCAAGGGAGATGGGGTTATGGCGACAAAAAGCATTATTAAGGACGTAAACATTAGAGACAATAAACTTTGTCGTACTTTTGCGTCAGCAATTGAGAACGCTAGCGGAAGGCGAGGCAAGGATGTACAATTGAGCCGAAGCTTCAAAGAAATCTCCGGAGAAAAAATAAGAGAACTATTTGGAGATAAAGCATGATAGCTGGTTTTGTACAAGTAAATTTAGCAGAAATGATAAGCGAAATTGGAGAGGATAGAGTAAAAGCTATTCTCTCTGATTTTTCGTGTCCATTAAATAAGGATGTCGAATTTTATATAAGAGATAAGGCAATTGTATTTGCGAAACAGGGTTGGGCAGCGACGCATCTTGTCTTTGCATCGTATAAGGATACCTTAGTTCTGGTAGGATATTTTACACTGGTAACAAAAGTGATCATGATATACAAAGCAAATATGAGCAAGACATTGCAAAAGAAAATATCAAAATTTTCGCAACCGGATGTCTCCATGAAGCGGTATATCATGTCTGCTCCACTTATTGCCCAGTTAGGTAAAAACTTCAATAAGGGATACGATAAATTGATCACAGGTGATGAGTTGCTGAAGCTTGCCTGTGATAAAGTAAAAAGTATACAAACAGATGTCGGAGGGAAGTTTGTATACTTGGAATGCGAAGACAAGCCTCAATTGATTGATTTTTATACAAGCAATGGATTTGTGAATTTTGGCAAGAGAAATTTGGATAAAGATGAGACTGATGTTATGAGTGGAGGCTATTTAGTCCAAATGCTAAGATATCTAAAAAACTAAATACATAATAAGAGAGCGTCTGGTCAGATAACTGGCTGGGCGCTTTTATTATAGGCATATAGCTCAGAGGTAGAGCGGCAGCCTTATAAAATGGGAGAATATAAGTAATGGATTATGAGACGGTTTAGCGCCGTCTCTTTTTAATGTGCAAAAAGAGGTGAGTCTAATGGCATTAACAGAACGACAGAAAATATTTGCCGATGAATACCTTGTGGATCTGAATGCCACGAGGGCTTACAAAGCAGCTTATAAGAATTGCAGGAAGGATGAGACAGCGGCGGCTGCAGGTGCCAGACTGTTAAGAAATGTTAAGGTTTCGGCCTATATTCAAGAACGCACAGAGGAACGGCAGGAGAGAACAGAAGTAACTCAGGATAGAGTAGTCCGGGAATTGGCAGCCATTGCGTTTGCAAGGGCTACAGACTATGCAGAGGTAGAAGTCGGATGTGTCAGGATTAAGAATACAGACGAACTGACAGACGAACAGGTAAGGGCAATCGCTGGTATCAAAGAAGGCGCTAATGGAATTGAGATAAAACTGAATGATAAAGAGAAGGCTTTAGAGCTACTGGGGAGACATTTGGGCATGTGGAATGACAAGGTCGATATAAAAGTGACACCATCGCAAGAAACGGTGCAAGAATTGGAGCACATATTTGGGACTAAGTTATGAACAGGCCCTAGAACTGGTTAGGGATATCCCTTACAAGATAGGACATATAGTTGGATTTAAGGATTTGACCGAGCTGCATAACGATTGGCTTCGGTCATTTTTGCTGTCCAAGACTGACCAAACGCTCCTTGCCCACCGTGGCTCATATAAAACCACGGATCTCTCTTTATTTCTTGCAATTCACACAGTTGTCTGCCCTAATGAAAATGTTATTTTTTTCAGAAAGACTGACACGGACGTGATAGAAGTCATGACACAGGCCGAAAAAATTTTAAAATCTGACATTATGCAGATGATTGCATATGCGCTGTATGGCTGTTATATTTACCTGTTAAAAGAAACAGGCGCAGAAATCCATACGAACCTTTGTGTATCCGCTAAAGGCGTATCTCAGGTGATCGGGCTGGGTATTGGGACATCTATAACGGGTAAACATGCTGATATTGTGGTGACTGATGATATCGTTAATTTAAAGGATAGAATTAGCCGAGCCGAACGAGAAAAGACAAAAATACAATTCATGGAGCTGCAAAATATCTGTAATCGTGGTGGAAGGTTTATCAATACCGGGACACCTTGGCACAAAGAAGATGCAATTTCCATAATGCCAAACGTAAAACGGTATGATTGCTATTCCACGGGCCTTATTGGCAGGAGCAAACTGGAAAGCTTGCGTCAAAGTATGTCGGACAGCTTATTCGCTGCAAATTATGAGTTAAAACATATAGCCGATAAAGATGCTATGTTCAAGGAACCGAAATTCACAAATGAGGAAAGCCTTATCTATGATGGAATGGCCCACATTGACGCTGGTTACAATGGGAGCGATGGAACTGCATTCACTATTTTCAAGAGGCATAAAGACGGTTCTGTCATTGGTCTTGGGAAGCGCTGGGAGAGGCATGTGGATGACTGTTTGACGCAGATAGCGCAAATCCATGAAAAATTCCGTGCAGGAACCATTTACTGCGAGGACAACGCAGACAAAGGATATCTAAAAAAAGAAATTCGCAGTATGGGGCTGCCTGTAGCCGGGTACCACGAAAGCATGAATAAATTTGTAAAGATATCAACATACCTACGGAAAGAGTGGAAAAACATCATATGGCTAGAAGATACAGATCCAGAATACATAAATGAAGTGCTTGACTATAATGAGTTTGCTGATCATGATGACAGCCCAGACAGTGCAGCCAGCCTTTTAAGGAAGATAAGTACACGTCCAAAATATAAGAAGGTAACAGGAGGTATATAAAATGTTTAAAATACCATCGGGGACGCCAATGACGCCGGAGCTTCTGGGAAAATACATGACGAAGCATAAGCAGGAGATATCTAAACGTTATCAAAAACTTCATGACGCATATGAAAATGATTATGATATACTCCATAACGCTGCTAAGCCTGAATATAAGCCAGATAACCGTATTGCAGTAAACTTTGCGAAATACATTACTGATACCATGAATGGTTTTTTTATTGGAGTACCCATCAAGGAGACACATGATGAGCCAGCAGTGGCGGCGTATTTGGAGTATTTGGATCAGTATAATGACCAGGACGATAATAATGCAGAGTTGGCAAAAACATGTAGCATTTACGGTAGCGGTTATGAAATGTATTATGTGGATGAAATTGGGAATATAGGAATTACATATCTGTCACCTATGCAGGCGTTCATGATCTATGATGATTCTATTTTGGAGAGGCCGTTATATTTTGTCAGGCATTATTTAGATGCTGACAATGTGGAACACGGTAGCTGGTCTGATGGACGAATTGTGCAGCACTTTATTCATAACGGTTCTTACAAATGGGTGGACGAGCCTAAGCTTCACGGATTTGACGGTGTTCCAGCAACAGAATACGTAGAAAATGAAGAACGCATCGGAATATTTGAAGGTGTCCTCCCAATGATAAACGCCTATAATAAAGCATTGTCAGAAAAAGCGAATGATGTTGATTACTTCGCGGATGCTTATATGATTGTGCTGGGAGCAGATATGGACGAAGAAGATATAAAATCTTTACGAGAAAACCGTATTATTAATTTTCCTGGTGATGATACGCCGAATCTTGTAGTTAAGTTCTTGGAAAAACCCAATGGAGATACAACGCAAGAGCATTTGATTGACAGGCTGGAACGCCTTATATACCAGATTTCTATGGTGGCCAATATATCAGACGAAAGCTTTGGGGCAAGTTCAGGTATAGCATTAAAATATAAATTGCAAGCCATGAGTAATCTTGCGAAGACAAAGGAACGAAAGTTTACTTCTGGAATGAACAGGAGATACCGATTGATTTTTAGTAACCCCTTGTCAGATGTGAAAAAAGATGCGTGGGTAGGCATTCGTTATAAATTTACACAAAATATTCCGGCTAATATTCTTGAAGAGAGCCAAATTGCCGGGAATTTATCCGGTGTTACGAGTCGCGAAACACAGCTTTCAGTTCTTTCTGTTGTAGACAGCGCAAAGAACGAAATTGAACGTATAGAGAAGGAACAGGATGCAACAGGGTATAAAACAGATTACCCGACAAATAGGACGGTGGTAGAAGATGGGGTATTGGCAGAAGAGGCAACAGCGATTAAATAGTCAGATGGAGAGAGACGAAGCCAAACTTAAAAAAAGGCTTTCGTCCTTTTATGATTCGGAATATCGGAAATTGGAAAAACAGATTGCTGTATATTATCAACAGTATGGCGAGAACAATGTCATTCAATATCGCACGCTTATGGAATCCCTATCTGATACCGATAAGCGCCTCTTAATAGAGCAGATGGATGAATTTGGAAGGAAATACCCACAGTACAAACATTTGCTCCCTGTAAGAGAGTCCATATATAAACTAAACCGCTTGGAAGGGCTGCAGACATCAATCAGAATACAACAATTGGAAATTGGTGCTGTGAATATTAAACAATTAGATGCTCATTTGCGGACACAAGCCGCAAGAGGGGCAAGTGCCGCAGCGGAAGTTATGGGATTCGGGAAAAAATTTTATGCAGAAAATTCAGAACTGGTTAAAGCCATTGTTAATCAATCATGGACTGCAGGAGCGGATTTTAGCCGGCGCATCTGGAAGAACACGGACAAACTATCAGATTACCTGAATACTGATATTGCACAGGCTTTTGCGCGCGGCGATTCTTATGACCGGATTGCGCGCCAGATGAAGCTGCGTTTTAATAATGTATGCCGCAATGACATGTACCGCCTCATTTACACAGAAGGGACTTATGTTATGGCCGAGGCCAGTATACGGCCATTTGTGGAGGATTTTGAAAAATATAAAATTTCCACCGTAGGGGATGGCAAGGTATGCAGGATATGCCGGGGGGCGGCAAGACAGGTTTGCGATATCAAGGACCGTTCACCCGGAGTGAATTTCCCACCGTTCCACGCCTGGTGCCGGTGCACATTCACTATAGAGGTGGATGACTGGGATAAATGGATGAATGATTATGAAAATAGGCATAAATCTAATACGGAGCGGGCACAGAGTATAAAAGATGCAATGGCACGTCAAAAATAGTAATGGGAGATAAGAACTATGAAAAAATTGTTATTTTTCCATGCTCCTTGGTGTCCGCCATGCCACTTTTATGATGATGTATTTATTATCCCTTTGGAGGATGAAGTGGGAGCAGAGTATATATGCCGTATAAATGCGCAGAACGACCCATTTACGGCCGAAAAATATGGTATTGATAAATTGCCGGCTGTAATAATTTTGGACGGGAAACAGGTGATTATGCGATGCACAGGGGCTATTGACATAGACAGGACCGCAGAATTGTTAAGGAGGTGATAAAGTGCTGAAGCTCATAGCTGTGTCAATTGGAAAGGAAGATGAATAGAAAGGCGGTGGTCCCATTATCTCCCACCAGCAGGGAACGCTGGATGAAAGGATGGATGCGGTTGATTGTTGTTAAAATCAATGAGGAAAGGATTACTATTACAGGGCACGCACAGTATGCGGAGGAAGGAAAAGATATTGTGTGTGCGGCGGTGTCTGTACTAGCGCAGACGCTTATAAGGTCAATTGAATGGCTTACAAAGGATGATATATCCTATTCGTTTAGCGATGGCATAGCGGATATGAGATTCAAGAATCTGTCAGAGGTATCTAAAAAACTGATGGATTCTTTTTTTATTGGTATTTGTATGATTGCGAACCAGTACCCGGAAAATGTAACAATAGGATGATTGCCCAGGCGTGGAAGGCACTAAAAGCTACGGTTTACAGCCAGGCGTGGACGCTATAAGCTACGGAAATAGTCAGGCGTGATGACTTAAAATTACGGAGGTAAGAGATATGAAAAACAAGGAATATTTATTATTGCAGATGTTTGCAGACCCGGCGCCGTCAGAAACTATACCGACAGACCCGGCTCCCGCAGACCCGAAACCTGAAGACAAAAAAGAAGAGACGAAGCCTGAAGCAAAATATACAGATGAAGATCTGAATAAGCTCATCAATAAAAAGTTTGCGGAATGGCAGGAAAAGAAAGAGAAAGAGCTTACAGAGGCGAAGAAACTCGCGGAGATGAATGCGCAGGAACGTGCGGAACATGAGCGGGACGAAATGAAAAGACAGCTTGAGACTTTGATGAAACAACAGAGCCTTACAGAAATGACCAAGACAGCTAGGACAATGCTCGCAGACAAAGAAATCAATGTGAGTGATGATTTGTTATCTATGCTTGTATCAGAGGACGCGGATAAAACAAAGTCTACGATAGATTCTTTTGTGGGACTTTTTCAAGCGGCAGTAAAAAGAGCTGTGGCAAATGCACTGAAAGGAAATATCCCTAAGACCGGTGCACCCTCTGGAGTGACAAAGGAACAGATAATGGCTGTTAAAGACCGGTCTGAAAGACAAAGGCTCATTAGAGAGAACATGGAATTATTTAAGTGATGGAGGTAGAAAATGAAAAATAAAGAGTATTTGAGGTTACAATTGTTTGCAGCGCCAGAAAATACGATTACGACTACAGACTTAGAACCAGCAATATCCGTAGATTTTGCCAGTAGGTTAAGCACCAATATAACAGAGTTGCAGAACCTTCTTGGAATTGTAGACCTTGATGCAATGAGCGAAGGCACTACTATTAAAATGTACAAGATGACACGGGTTAATACACCGGCACAGGTTGCGGAAGGTGAAGAGATTGCACTTACTAAAATCCAGCAGAAGTTAGCAAAAACTCTCGAACTTACATTAAAGAAATTCAGAAAACAGACCACAGCGGAGGCTATTCAGAGAAGTGGAAGAGAACTTGCGATTAATAAGACTGATGAAAAACTGATTTCTGGTATCCAGAAGGAAATAAAAAAGGAGTTTTATAGTCTTTTGTCAACAGGCACCGGGACTGCAAAAGGTGTTGGCCTGCAGGCCGCATTATCTGCAGCGTGGGGCGCGGTAAAAAAATTCTATGAAGATGAAGACGCTACACCTATTTTCTTTGTGTCTTCTGATGATGTTGCTACATATCTTGCGAATGCTCAGGTTACAATGCAGACTGCGTTTGGCATGTCTTATATCAGCGATTTCATAGGACTGGGAACACTGGTTGTTTCTCCGACATTACCAGCTGGAAAACTGATTGCAACGGCAAAGGAAAATATCCGAGGAGCATATGTTCCGGCAACGTCTGGAGATTTAGCCGCATCATTCGGGCTGACCTCGGATGCGACAGGGTTAATCGGAATGACACACGCCGTAACCACCGGGAATGCGTCCGTGGAAACGCTGGTATTCTCTGGTGTGCTTTTTTATCCTGAATACCTGGACGGTGTAATTGTGTCCACTATTCAGCCTACACCTGTGCCTTCGGAATAAATTGAGGCTGAAAGGAGGCGGGTGGTATGGGTATTCTTGTAAGGGTTGAACGGAGATTGTCTGGCGAAAATATAGACATAAACTTAGTGCAGGAGTTAATAGATACGGTTACTGACCGTATTTGTATACAGCTAGGTGAAGATAGCCTTCCTAATGCTTTTGATTCGATTTGCGCGGACGCCGTAGTGAAAATGTATCGCAGAACTTACTACGAAGGAATTTCGTCTGAAGGAACTGCGGACATAAACACATCATTTGTCGATAATGTGCTAAGTGAATACGAGGCGGAAATACAGGGATGGGTGTCGCGTAAATTGAATAAAGTAGGCTCAGGGAGGGTGGTGAGGTTCCGGTGAAGTGGGAAGAGTGCAGCCTGATCAGGAAAGAAAAGGTCGGTGAAGATATGCTGGGGAATGCTGAATATTCCGACTTTCGAGTAAAAGATTGCCCAGGAAGATTTACACCGTGGGCAAATGAAGAGGTGCATCTTGAAGGCCGGGATATTACACAAAATCAGAGGAAGCTGTTACTGCGGCTTCCTTTTTCTGATTTCCCAACTTGTGAAAAAGTGAGGATTGCAGGACTCAACTATGAAATAAAAAGAATAATTGATTTATCACCTCGTTTCGTACTCTTACATGTGAAAGCATATAAAGGGGAGCAAATAAATGAGTAAGGTAAGTATAAAACTGAATAGCGGTGATATCGCAAAACTTGAAAAAGAACTGGAAAGACTTAACGCTATACGGTTTGATGCCGTCCTTAAAAAGAACCTCACACAAATCCTGAATACGGCACGTAGTGACGGCACCCCTGTAGATTCTGAAGAGCTTAGAAAAAGTTCATCAATGGAAGGCGGAGAGGTTGGATACACGAAAGAATATGCTCCTCACGTTGAGTATGGGCATAGAACCCGTAATGGTGGGTTTGTGCAAGGACAGCATTTTTTGAAAAATAACGTTGATGCACAGATGCCTATCTATTATAAGGACCTAAAAGAAGCCCTCAAGAAAGGATGATATATGTATACACAATTGTCGTTTAATGATCTGTTGCTGGCGATTAAAAAGAGAATAGAGGATGGTACTGGAAAGCTGTGTTATGATGCAGTACCCAAGGACGCAGCCAGCCCCTTTTATTTCGCCGAGATAATACGAAGTCGGCCGGCAGATACTAAAACTATGTACCGCATGATTTATCAGGTTTGGTTACATTCAATCGCAGAGCCAGGAGCATCATCCGTACAGGTCAATGATTTAATAAAGGGTATGGAGGAGGCTATGACAGATGAAATTGTACTGCCAGATGGTTATGAATTGATCATGCAGACCAACATGGGGGTACAAACTATTAAAACTGATGAGACTAACGAAAAGCACGCGGTATCACTGTATCAGTTCACGGTGTGCTACGGATTTAAATGTAAATGAAAGGAGCAAGTTAATGAAAGGTATAAATTTACAAATGTTTGCCGATGGATATGACAGCGGTGCGTATTGTGACTTTTCTTCATCCGCCGCAAAAGCAATAGCAGGTAAAGATATCCTTCTTGCTGTATGGGACAGCACAGGGGCAAAGCTGATGGCTGTTTCTGGACAGCAGGGGCTGACAATTAACAGGTCGGCGGATTCTATCGAAATAACCAGTAAAGATACACAGGGAGGATGGAAATCGAAAATTGCCGGTATGAAGGAGTGGAGCATTGATAATGATGGTCTTTATGTTCCTGATCATGATTCTCATAAGGCATTAGCTAAGGCATTTGATGCGGGCGATCCAGTATGTATTAAGGTAGTGAATGGCAAGACGAAAAAAGGAATGTTCGGCGGATTGGCCGTGATTACGGATTATCCGGTAGAAGCGCCTTTTGATGATGCGGTAACATACAGTTTAACACTGGAAGGGATGGGAGCTTTAGTAGACCTTATTGCAGCGCCTACTGAACCAGATACCATGCCTGGAGCAAACCCATCCACAGCAAATGTAGAAGAAGAATAATGGGAGGTCAGAACAAATATGTTTGAGGCGAACGGAAAAAAATATGAACTGAAGTTTAATCTGAAGAGAATTGAAATGATTGAGAATGCGATGGGGATGCCATCAATGCCTGAGTTATTTAAAAATAGGGGGATGTTGAGCATTTCATCCCTTAAGGCTTACATAGCGTACGCTTTAAAAGAAGAAGACGGAGATACATTTGTGAAGCCTAAAGAAGGCATGGAGATGGCTGACAAACTCATTGAGGAATCTGGGTATCTTGCAGTCAATGAGGCGGTTGTTACAGCAATACAGCGTGACTGCCCTTTTTTATTCCCAGCCGACTAGTAGACTTTGAGTATTTCGGAGGAGACGAAAAAGACAGCGAATATGAGAAAATGGCAAAGGACTATCAGAAAGAGATAGACTTTGCCTTTTTTGTGGTTAATTTTGGATATTCAAAATCAGATTATGAGATGCTTACTCCGTGCGAGAAAGCATTCATCTATAAAGCTTGGGAGAACAAAGCTGTATCTGATTCCACAATGTTCAGGGATGCTGCCCTGAATGCGATAAGTAATGCATTCCGAAAGAAAAATAAGAGGTTTATCCGGCTTTGGAAGAAAAAACAGAAGAAAGCAAATAAAGACGTTGTAAAAGAAAATATTCATGTAATAGAAGAGACAGAAAAGCAAGAAGGAAAGGGGTGGGTTGATTTAATATACCAAACAAACGGATTGACCCCGCCCAGAAGAAAAGGGGGTAGAAAACGTGTCTGATTATGTATTGTCGGTAGCTGGAAAAGGAGATATGAGCGATATAAAAAAGGCGTTTTCTACAGCTCAGACATCTTTGGATACACTCGAAAAAAAATTCGAGTCTGCTTCTCAGAAGTTTGAAGCAGCATCAAAAAAATTCGCGCCTATATCTGCGGCTGTGGCTGGAGTTGGAGCCGCAAGCGGGAAAATGGCACTTGATTTTGAAGATAGTATGGCGAATGTCAATACATTGCTGGATGATCCGTCTCATTTAGAAGGTTATAAGAATGCAGTGAGAAGAATTAGCGACAATACGGGGCTTTCTCTTGAGACAATGAGCGCTGGCATGTATCAGGCGATTTCTTCATTAGGGGACGGCGGGGAAGAGACAGAACGTATTTTTACTACAATGGCCCGTTCAGCAAAAGCTGGAGGCGCAGAGGTATCAGATTCCGTAGCGCTTATTTCCGCCGGAATGAAAGGATACAACGATGTTTCAAATGAAACGGCGCAGAAAATATCTGATTTAGCATTCCAGACAGCGAAGTTGGGAGTTACTACTTTCCCGGAAATGGCAAAATCTATGCAGCCGCTTTTCCCTTTGGCTAATTCATTGAATTTGTCATACGAGGAATTATTCGGAAGCATGGCTACCTTAACTGGTGTAACTGGAAATACTGCGGAAGTGTCTACACAGCTTAAAGCTGTATTCTCGAATCTTATGGCACCAACAACTGCGATGCAAGGCGTAATAGAAAAATACGGTTACTCTTCAGGCCAGGCGATGCTTGAAAGCGAAGGACTGGCAGGTATGTTGAAAATAGTTCAGAATGAGACTGGCGGACAGGCTGATAAAATGGCTGAACTATTTTCAAGTACAGAGGCGGTAACGGCTATGACGGCTCTCACGGGTTCGCAGTTCGATACTTTTAATGACAAGTTGGGACAGATGAGTGATGCTGCGGGGGCCACAAATGCGGCATACGAAAAACTACAAACAAATGGAGACAAGCTGCGTAAGGCCTGGAACCAGGTGAAGAACATGGGTGTCTTATTAGGCTCTACAATGATTGATATGATGGTTCCAGCCATAATGATGATAACAGATAAAATAGATACATTCTCTGAATATTTCGCAAATGCCGATGATTCGACCAAAAGGTTTATCGTGACTGTTGGAGCTATAGTGGCTGCGATTGCACCAGCATTGATGTTAACGGGGAAATTAGCTGGAATAGGGGCGGCATTGGCAAAAGGTTTTGCTATGGTTTCCAGCCCCGCAGGAATTGTAATTGCATTAGTGGCCGGGCTGGCTGCAGGGTTTGCACATCTAATGGTGACGAATGAAGAATTTCGGGAACATGTCATCGGTATTTGGCAGGGAATACAAGCTATCATTGAGCCAATCATAAGCTCAATAAAGGAGAAGTGTGCTACTTTATTCTCGGGAATTAGCGATGGTTCTGCTTTGGATGGGATAGAGGGGAAATTTAGTGGAGTTGTAAGTAAAATACAACCCGCCGTAGAAACCATAAAAGGTATGGTATCTTCGGCGGTAGAATTTATTAAGCCTATGCTCCCCGGTATTTTTGATGGTTTCATGCAAAGTGTGTCAAATTTCGTTCCGGCTTTACAAAGTATATTTGGAACAGCAAAAAACATAATAGGTACAATTGCGGAAGCGTTTTCTGGATTTTTCTCGGGATTGACATCAGGTTTTAAGGGGGGATTAACCGGCGCCGGTGGGTTCCAAACAGGATTTATGGCAATTTTAGGGCTTATATCACCTCCACTGAAAATGATTATTTTGTTATTTCAGAATTTCGGTCCGCAGATCCAGGCACTGGCTGCAATAATAGGAAGCTCATTGGTTCCGGTTTTCACCACATTGGGGACCACTATTGGCGGAATCGCATCCGCAATATTGCCTGCAATACAATCTGCTGTAGCAAATTTAATGCCTGTCTTTGTACAGATTGTGAATACTGTTTTACAGGTAACAACCACGGTGCTGCCCGTTTTAGTGAGCCTGTTTAATCAATTGGCACCGTTTTTAGTACAAATCGCAGAAATTATAGGACAGCTTGCCGCAGCAATCGCGCCGATGATTGCGCAACTTGTAGGCTCATTGTTACCCGTGATAACAAATATAATAACCGTTGTTGCAAATATTGTTACTTCATTAATGCCAGCAGCAATTGCCATCATAAACGTGATAATGTCAGTTATTCAGACACTTGTCCCCATTATTACCAATATACTATCAGTCGTAATTTCTGTAATCTCGGGGATTATTTCAGCAATATCTCCCGTGGTCTCTTTCATTGGGACAGTGATTGCAGCTATTATGGGTGTGATATCGCCAATCGTTGCATTTATAGCAGATATAATAGCTACGATTGTCCAGGTTGTGGGGACTGTTATAGGAGCTGTAACAGGGGTGTTTTCTACAGTCTTCAGTGTTGTTTCTGGTACTTGGTCAAGTATATGCGATTTCACATCAAAGGCATTTAATACAGTAGGGAGTATTATATCGGTATTAACTGGTGTGGTTGGAAAAGTATTTAACGGTATTTATTCCGTTGTATCTTCGGTCATGGGAAATGTTCGGGAATTTATTGCTGGTGTTTTTAACGGTATACAGACAGCTTGGAATGGTTTGACTTCTTTTGTTTCCGGGATATTTGATGGAGTTTCCAGTGCAGTAGCGGACTTGGTTTCTACTGTTAAAGGATTCGTGAATGATGTGATTGGCGGCATTAACTGGGCACTTGATGTGATCAATATGATTCCTGGTGTATCCATTGGATATATTCCTTATTTGCTACACGGTACAGATGACTGGTCAGGTGGATTTGCCAGAATGAATGAGGGCGGACGTGGAGAATTAACTTATCTGCCAGATGGATCAAAGGTAATCCCGCATGACGTTTCCATGAAATATGCAAAAGAATCTGCAAGAGAAAATAGAACAGGATCAGGAAATATTGATTTAACAGGAGTGCTTGAAGGCGTTACTATACAGGTGATAAATAACACAAATGTTGATGGGACACCATTGAGAGAGACGATGGCAGATTACACAATCAGAAAAATCGGAGAGAGACAACGGGGAGTTAGGAAGGCAAGAGGTGCGTGATGTATCAAAATGAAAATTATGAGATCTCATTTAATGGGGACACCGGGGGAAACCACGGTGTCTTTCTTTATGATATCCCGGATATCACACAGGCGAAGCACAATTACAATTCATATAGTATTTCAGGCCAAGAAGGTGAATTGATAGTGGAGGATGGGAGTGTTAGTAACATTGTTGTCACTTGCATTTTTTCTGTGCTATCAGACGATTTCCGAGAAAGCATACATGATTTAAAAAGGTGGCTTACCGGGAAAGGAAAATTGCAATTTTCGGAATCTCCAGATTTTTATTACGATGTATTAACGATAGAACATAGTGGAATAGAAAGAGAAATCATGAGATATGGGCGGTTTACAGCCACATTTATTTGTTATCCATACGAATTTCACGAGTCAGGTGATATTGAGACTTCAAACAGTACAATATACAATCCATACGATCTGTGCAGACCAATATATAGAATAAGTGGCGAAGGCCCATGCATACTGACAGTTAATACAAAGCTTATGAAGGCCAATATTGGAGAAAGTCTAATTATTGACACAAGAAAAATGATGGCTTACAGAGATAATGGCGAGCTAAAGAATACTTCTGTAACTGGTAAGTATGATGATTTGTGGCTGCCGCATGGTGAAAATAATATTTCAATTTCGTCTGGATTTACAGTAAGTACAATACCGCACTGGGGGTATAAAGCATGATACAAATATATGAACCAGAAAATATAAAGTTTTCCCAAAACGGTGATATGGTACTATTTCCGACCAAATGTACTGTACAGGCAACCCTCAACGGCCAATGGATACTAGAAATGGAACATCCGCTTGATACAGATGGGCGGTGGGAAAGCATTGTAGATTATGCTGTAATAAAGGCGCCTAGTTTTAATGGCGAGCAGTTATTCAGAATTTCCAATAAAATAAAGACCGATACGCATATAAGTGTCACAGCAGAACCGATATTCATGGATGCTAGAAATGACTGCTTTTTGAAAGATGTCAGGCCTACGGGAAAAAACGGGCAGGATGCCCTTGACATAATGTGCGCCCAGAACCCTAAATATTCAGGGAAATCCGATATAACAAAAGCGTGCACATCATATTATGAAACGCAAAATCTGATAGAGGCGATTAATGGAGATGATGCTAATTCCTTTATTAACCGGTGGGGAGGAGAAATCCTTTTCGACAATTACACGGTAATAATCAATAATCGTGTGGGCGGCGATTACGGAGTCAATATTTTATATGGGAAAAATATTATAAAGGATGGTATTTCCGAAGAAGTAGATATGGACGTAATTACAAGAATTGTGCCCAAATCATTTAACGGATATATGCTGCCAGGTGAAGCGCCCTGGGTGGATTCACCTATTATTTCAAATTATCCTGTGGTCCACACAAAAGTAATAAAATATGAGGATATAAAACTTCGTGCCGATGCGAATGAAAATGACGAAGAGAATGGAGTAACCATAGTCGATACTATGGAAGAACTTCAGGCTGAGTTGGTTCGCCGATGCAATGAAGAATTTTCAATAAAAGGCGTTGATAAACCAAAGGTCAATATCTCAGTCAAGATTCTTCTGCTACAAAATACAGAGGCATATAAGGAGTATGAAGAACTTGAACATGTTTCACTTGGAGATACAGTGCATCTTGAACATTCAAGACTGGGGATTGTAACTGATGCTAGAGTAATTGAACTGGAATATGATTGCATAAGAGAGATAACCTCTTCGGTAGATATTGGCGAATTTACATACAATTATTTTAATGACATTTCGTCAACGCTTGACCGAGTGGATAAGATTATCCGCCCGGATGGTTCCTTAATGGCAGAAAAAGTACAGGGAATATTGGATGGTATATATACACAATTGCGGCTGCAGAGTACGGTTGCCAAGAAAGTAAATGGAAGAGCCTTTGAAATATCCGACCTGGACCCAGAATCGGAATTATACGGCTGTATGATATTCGGCAGCCAGGGCTTACAGATCGCTACGGAGCGAACCGCAGACGGAAGGGACTGGAACTGGAGAACTGCAATAACAGCAAAAGGAATTGTAGCAGATGCGATCATTGCCGGTCTCCTGTCGGACAAGACTGGCCGTAATTTCTGGAACCTGGATACTGGAGAGTTTAGGCTTTCTTCCGAAGCTTTTCTCGTAGATGATGATAATATAGAGGAATATGTCAATAAAAAGCTTGAGACTGTGCGAAACATAACGATGATACTCGGAAACGAATATCAGGGCATCCCCACGGACTATCAGGGAAACTATGCCACTTTCCCAATTGTCCAAACAACTGTCCAGGTATTATACGGGCAGATTGATGTAACTGCATCATGCCAATACACAATACAGAGATCCGCAGGAGTAACAGGATCCTGGGATAACCCTACAAAGATATATACGGTGACAGCCCTAACGGCAGACACCGGATGGGTGGATATCACAGCGGCGTATCTGGGGTTGTTTACCGTCACGAAACGGTTCAATATAGCAAAACAGAAGAATGGAGAACCGGGAGCACAAGGGATCCCGGGAGAAAATGGTGCGCCCGGCCGCACATATTTTATGGAGGCATCCACCTTGGTAGTAAAACGCAGCCAGGATAATTCAATGGCACCGAACTACATTACTCTGAGCGCCTATTACCGGGATGGAACCGGCACAGCCAGAACGGAATATGCGGGACGGTTCAAGATCGAAGAATCGTTGGATGGAGCAACATGGACAACTGTATATACATCCAGTGCAAATGAACCCAGTATCACTCACAGCCTGTATTCTGCCCTTGCAACGTCTGCAGGAGGGATAATAGCTACCGCAAGTGGAAAAGCCATTGGGATACCAAGGGATGTTGTAGCTCTGCGTTGTACTTTATACGCCGCAGGCGGCACAACACAGATGCTGGATATGCAGAGCATTGCAGTTGTGGTAGATGTGGATGCACTGACGCACGAGGATATCTTTAGCCTGCTCACAAAAAATGGGGCATTGCAGGGGATTTATATGTCCGGCGGCCAGCTGTACATTAATGGAACGTACATGCGGATCGGTAAAATTGCATCGAAAAATGGTAGGGTTTATTTCGACTTGGACAATAACGTACTGGCCTGCAGTAAGATGGTAAGCGCAGACACAGGGCAGAGCATACAGACAGTTGCGGATGTAGGATATCCAGCAGGAATTTCTTCGTCGAGTGGTTCGAGATTAAGGGTGTATCCACAAGGATACGAAAGTTCCGCGGTCCAGATACATGCAGATACATCAAATAAGGGATATATAGAAGGACCATCAGAAAGAATGGATATAAAATGCGCAGATACAAAAACGGTTATAAATATATATCCTACATACATGAAACTTTCGGCTTATCCGGAACCAGGATCGAGTTCGGCAAAGTATGCCCAGATTGGATTATACTCAACCGGAAGCAGTTATGACACAGGACACGTTGAGATCAAACCGCGTCTGGATGTAAAAGGCCCATTAAAAGTCAGCGGGACCTTTACAGCGTCAGGAACAAAAAGCAGGATCGTGAAAACAGAAAATTATTCCCGGAGGCTACAATATTGCTATGAGATGGCAACCCCGATGTTTGGAGATTTGGGCGAGGGAGTAACAGATGAAAATGGAGAGTGCTGCGTTTCTCTGGACGATGTGTTTGCAGAGACCGTAGCAACAGGCATTGAGTACCAGGTGTTTCTGCAAAAAGAAGGACCGGGAGATATTTGGGTAGGAGAGAAGTGTCCTTCCTATTTTATTGTCCGTGGTACAGAAAACCTAAAATTTGCCTGGGAGATCAAGGCGAAACAAAAAGATTTTGAATGCATGCGTCTGGAGAATGCTGACTTTGAAGAAGAAAATGTAGAAGCAATCTTGGGTGTTTATGAGAAAGAATACGTTGCGGAAGTTGCACAAATAATCGAAGAACAGGAGGGCTTGTTTTATGAAACGACTTAGTAGTTTTATGGTCATGAACATTGAGGGGAGTGACAGGATATCCTACACTTACAGCGAGGTAGATAAAGACACTGGAGAACCCATCAGTGATAACAATAAGAAAAGCTTTTACGCTGTAGACCAAACTTTATCGGATCATATTAACGCGATCCGGGAATATATCCAGAAAAACAAACTGGGAGGTGATTGATGTGGAAGCAAATATACTAATGACACCTGAAATGGAACTCGAAGAAGCAACTGTGTTAGCAGATGATGATTATATAAGGACTCTGAGTAAGGACTCAGAAAAAATAAAGTGGTCTGTGATAAAGGGACTGATAAAAGATGAGCTGGGAGGTTTTACGATCCAAGGGGGCAGGGTGAGTATTGTTCCGGTAGCCAACAAACCCACAATGGCGCATGTGGATTTTCCGAAACCATTTAAAAGCCAGCCATATGTCACAGTCACTCCGGTTACGTCCGTCCCAGGCACAAATGTCCTGGGCGTTGGCGCCTCTAATAATACAAAATCTGGATTTGACGCATACGTCACGAGAACGAATACGACAGAAACAACATTGGTATGGATTGCTATAGGCACTTGACGTGGACGCATATATTTTGGGAGGTAATGCATGAAAGCAGTAAAAAAGATTGAGATTAGTGTCTTGCATAAGCGGATCACTCCTATCGTTTACGCAATGCAGGGAGATACTGGAAGGGAAATAGAGTGTACAGTAATTGACTGGGAAATACCAGAAGGTGTATCAGCACGCGTATGGGTGGTTAAGCCGTCAAAAAAGGTTGTGTATAATGACTGTCGGATTGTGGATAAAGCTGTATTCGTACCTTTAACTAATCAGACACTTGCGGAGTTTGGAAGTGCTATATGTATGATAGAGTTTGTGAGTGGTGAGGATGTAGTATCCTCATTTTCTTTTAATCTCTATGTATATAAAAGTGTAAGCGGTGATGGAATACCCAGTGAAAATGAATCAACGGTACTGGAAGGAATGTTTGAGGAACTGGCTCAGGATGCAATCAAAACGCTTGAAGCAGCAAAAGCAGAAGCAGCGGCGGCTAAGAAATCAGCCCAGGACACGGAGAAGATAAAGAACGATTTTACGTTGACCGCACAGCAAGCCGTAGCCGACGTAAACAACGCAGGTCAGACCCAGACCACAAGAGTAAATACCGCCGGAGACACCCAGGTATCCAGAGTACGGGCAGAGGGCACAACGCAGGTCCAGAATGTACAGGCCACAGCCGCAGAGGCAGCCGAAAATATAGAGACGATTGGAAAAGCCCAGATTAACGCCATCAAAGAGGCGGGTGGCGGAGTGGAGC
>Ga0228628_1000155_pt1 | contig 44877 bp, 60 predicted proteins | sample 34DmetaG_FD_183172 | JGI IMG/M metagenome (GOLD analysis project Ga0228628, IMG submission 183172) | Seawater microbial communities from Monterey Bay, California, United States - 34D | ecosystem: Environmental > Aquatic > Marine > Coastal | place: USA: California | collected 2016-09-30
TAAAGGAAATACTGGAGCACAGGGAGCTAAAGGGGCAACTGGAGCTAAAGGGGCAACTGGAGCACAAGGAATTGTTGGACCAATGGGACCGCAAGGACCAATCGGGCCTAAAGGAAATACTGGAGCTAAAGGGTCAACTGGAGCTAAAGGAGATAGAGGAGCACAAGGAATTGTTGGACCAATGGGACCTCAGGGACCAATCGGGCCTAAAGGAGATAAAGGTAATACTGGAGCACAAGGAGCACAGGGACCTACTGAATACCACACAATGATGGCTAACTTTGCTCTATCTGGTGGTGGTGAAGTTACATGGAAGGGAGATCTATTAACTGTTAGGACTAGAATTATTGCGATTCCGGTTGATAAAGATTTAGGATCGAGTGGATATTTTGATATAGGGCCATTTGAAGGTCTTTCAATTCCAGCATGGCATGGCGTATGGTACTGTCCTAAAAAAACCCAACCGAACTCGTATGATAGCGGTGCACTTAGAGTTATTGCTTACAGTGGGAGTGACGTTCAACCAGAAGAAGGCTGGATATTAATAGCAACACATAATGGGGATACGGGAACACTAAAATTCTTACCAGGAGAGATAGTTATCCCAAGAAACGGAACTTATTATACTTCTACCGGTCTTACTGATTGGGCAACTGGACCTACTGGACCTACTGGGGCTAAAGGAGCACAAGGAGCACAAGGGCCACAAGGAGCACAAGGAGCTCAAGGTGGCGGCGGAGCTAAAGGAGCTACAGGAGCTAAAGGTAATCCAGGTGGAACTGGGCCACAAGGGCCACAAGGTGGCACCGGAGCTAAAGGAGCTACAGGAGCTAAAGGTAATCCAGGTGGAACTGGACCTACTGGGCCACAAGGTGGCACCGGAGCTAAAGGAGCTACAGGAGCTAAAGGTAATCCAGGTGGAACTGGACCTACTGGGCCACAAGGGCCACAAGGAGCACGAGGGCCACAAGGAATACAAGGACCTGCTGGAGCTAAAGGTAATACCGGATCTCAAGGGCCTGCCGGCGGTGGTGCTACATTAGACTTTTTTAGTGATGAATTAGGTGATATGTCTGGAGAAATTATAGGCTTTAGAGTTAGCGAAAAATCCGGAATAATGACTATATACGGAGGCGTTGATGGCAAAGAGACGTGGTCATACGATTGGCAATTACTTTTTGAGCGAAGATAATTAAATAATTTATAATCTTAAAAGCATCACTAAACGTGGTGCTTTTTTTTTGCTCTTTTTCAGTACTTTATAATAGAGATATATAATATAATAAATTAATAACATAATATAATGAAAAACACGTACGTAGTTAATAGACAACATAACGACCCACAAGAATATTATTGGTTTCAAAATGGATTTTCTAAATCTGACTTAGTTAGATTACAAGATGATCTAGAGAATATTTCATTTAAAGAGGCAGAAACCTTTGGTCCAGCTGATGACAATGTTAGAAAATCAAGAGTTAAATGGATCCCACAAGAAGAACAATATAATTGGTTATATGAACTTATGGAAAAATTAGCAATCGAGGCTAATGGTATCTGGAATTTTGATATACAAACAATGCCAGAACAAATTCAATATACTGAATATTTAGCTGAAGATGCTGGCCATTACACATGGCACCAAGACATAGGACCAAACGATGCGTCGCTGCGAAAAATTTCAATTACAATACAATTATCTGACGCTGAAGAATATGAAGGTGGTGATTTACAGATTTGGAAAGGTGGTGATTCAGTAGATAATTGCCCAAGAGGCGCCGGAGTTGCAGTCATATTTCCAAGTTATATGATGCATAGAGTTACACCAGTTTCTAAAGGTATTAGAAAAAGCCTTGTACTTTGGATTGGAGGATCACACTATAAATAATATTAAATGAATGTATTAATTTACGTAGGCTATCAAGCAAAACATTTTAATCCAAGTACATTAGAAGATGTAGGGCTTGGTGGAACAGAAATTGCATGTATTCAACTATCTAAAGAACTAAAAAGATATGGCCATGGCGTGGTGGTTAGTGGAGATGTATTACCAGGTATCTTTGATGGTATTGAATGGGTTTCTATAGAAACTTGCCATAGAGAACATTTTGATAAATTTAATGTTATTATTGCAGCTAGTTATATTCATGCTACTTTAGAATTTAAAAATTATTTAAGAGCTAAGCTTATATTTTGGGCACATAATACTGATTTCCATCCATGGTGGCGAGGTGAAGAAATTAAAGAGCCCGTTAGACTTTTAAATGGAGAGCATGTAGATCGAGTTGTTTGTTTAACTAAATGGCATAAAGATCAATGGCATTCAACCTGGGGAACTAAAACTAAAAACATAGAAGTTATTGGTAATGGTATTGATACTTCAACATTTATTGGCGAGCCTAAAAAAGTAAAGAATAGTTTTATCTGGAGCTCGGCACCTGAGCGAGGCCTTGTAGATTTACTAAAGAACTGGCAGTATGTATTAATGATTAAACCAGATGCTACATTAAACATATTCTCACCATCTTACTCTATAGATCAATTAGATAACTCATCTGAAATTAAAGAACTCTTAGAACAACCGGGAATCACTCTACGCGGTAATGTATCTCAAGTAGAATTACATACTGCAATGTTAAGATCAGAATACTGGTTATATCTTACAGACTATGAAGAAACTTATTGTATTACTGCGCTTGAAATGCAATATGCTAAAGTATTACCTATTGTAACCAATGTGGCAGCATTAAAAGAGACAGTTCATTCGGGAATTCAACTAGAAAAACATGAAACAAATTGGCCTGAAACCATACAATTATTAAACACTTTAGGTTCCGAACTTAAATTAAAGTCAATAGAATCAGCTTATAACTGGTCTAAGATGCAAACTTGGTCTAGCAGAGGACATAAGTGGAATAAATTATTAAATGAATTATGCACATAGATAAAATATACATAATTAGTCTAACTGGCCATTTACCAGAAGAACAATCAAGGATTGCTGAAAATTTAAATACATTAGGTTTAGAACGATCTACTCCTTATGAAATTGTAAAAGCATTTGATGCACGTAATGGTGATGTTCCAGAAGGTTTTAGAGCTTATCCGAATTGGAACCTAGGTGAAGATACTTGGAACGCATGGTGGAGAAGGCCAATGCTTCCAGGTGAAATAGGATGTGCATATAGTCACTATATTGTCTGGGAAAAGATTGCGTCCTCTGAAGAAGAGCGCATTTTAGTTTTAGAAGAAGACTTTTGGGGAGTTAATCCTATAAAAAATTTAAAGACTGATAATTTACCAGAATGGGATATTGCGGTTATTGGTAGATGGCCATTTGAAGAGGGTAATGAAGAACGTATAAATAGCCAATGGTTATATCCAAAAGAATATTATAATTCACATGCGTATATAATTTCTAAAGAGGCTACTAAAAAAATCATAGCATATCCAAACCTTAAGCAGAACTTAATTCCATCTGATGAATTATTAGTTGCGGCTATGATGCCACATAGAAGGGAAGATATTAGAAACATATTTCCCCCAATAATAAAAGGTATAGCTTCAGATGTAGAATTCGTAACTCAAAAAAGAGGACAATTAAAATCTACAATAGAAATAGAAAGACCAGAATTAAAACCATTAGAAGATAAACTAAAATATGAAGTGTTAGATATTTCTGATTGGGATTTATGGAAGTCAAAATATTTAAACCATACATTATCTAAAGGAGAATATGATTTATTAATAGATGATTTAGGTGACAACATATTAGAATTCCCATTATTTACAGATAAATTTTGTAAAGATATTATTGCTTTAGCGGAACAAGAAAACAAATGGACTATAGACCGACATGAATTTTATCCTACAAATGATGTTCTTTTACCAGAACTTGGCTTAGATGAAATTTATAATAAAGTTATTGATGAGGTTATAAAACCTCTATGCATTCATTATTGGACTCTTGAGGGCTGGAATTCTATAGAGAGTGAAAACTTTATGGCAAGATATACTACAGACAGGCAATCACACTTAAGCCTACATCATGATTTTAGTCATATTACTATGGTTGTAAAATTAAATGACGAATTTGAAGGTGGTGGAACTTGGTTTCCAAAATATAATAAATTGTCTAATCCGAAAAGAGTAGGTACTGCAACACTACACCCTGGAATGATAACACATCTACATGGAGCTAGGCCAATTTATGCAGGTAAGAGATATATCTGTGTATCGTTTATGAGAAAGAATAACTAACAAAAGAAGAATATGAAAAAAGAGATTAAATTTAACAAGATTATTGGAGATGACGGGCATTTAGTATCACCCGTTTTAAAGAATGGTGCTAAGAATTACTTGATTGATATTGACGGTACAATTACTGACGATGTGCCAAATGAAGAACCAGAAAGAATGTCTGTAGTAGAGCCATATCAAGGCTCGGTAGAGACTCTTAATAAATGGTTTGACGAAGGACATGTAATTACATTTTTTACTTCAAGAACTGAAGAGGTAAGAGAGATTACAGAAACATGGTTAAATAAACATGGATTTAAATACCATGGTCTATTAATGGGAAAGCCAAGAGGTGGAAATTATCACTGGGTTGATAACCATATTGTTAAAGGTACTAGATATAAAGGCAAGTGGGCAGATTTAATTACTGAGACTAGAAACATAGAAGTATTTCCTTTATAGATATATATAAAAAATAGATTATATCAATGAAAAGAGTTAGAATATTTGAAGATTTTATGAATGAAGCTAAAGAGCCCGCAGATTTAGGTAAGATTTACTTAGCATTTGATCCAGGACTTGGCCATAGATTCTGGTCTTATAAAGATTTTGCAGGGGATAAGTTTTTTATTAGATTAACTCCAGACACATACAAGGACGTTAAAATAAATAAAGACTATCCTGTTCTTACTTATAACTCAGATACAGTACAGATGTTAATTGATAAAGATCTTATTAATCCAAAAAATATTTACAACAAACCAGAGTTTATTAAAAATTCAGGTTCTAAAAAAGAATTTCATAAAATAGTAGATGGTGATGAAAATATACCAAAAACTACTGACAATAAAGATGAGGCAATAAAAGTATTAGGTTTCCCTATTATTGCTAAGCCAGCAGAAGGCCATTCTGGTATTGGAATTGTTATTATGAAAGATCAAAAAGAATGGGATGCAGCAGACCATTCTAAATTAGATGTTTATTCCCAGTATGTTGATAAAAAGTCAGAACATAGATTTTTTACATTTAAAGGAAAGCCTTTCTTTTGGCAAGAGAGACAACCAACAAATGACAAGTCTAAAAATGGAGGTGGTGATCCAGATGAAAAAATGGGATTTAATTATATTAAAAGAAATGTTGACAAAACACCACAAAAATATAGAGACCTAATTAAGAAGTTTGGGGCAATGTTCTCAGATCTTCCGTATATATGTTTTGACATCATGGAAGACCAAGATGGTAAATTATATATTATTGAGAGTAATAGTATGCCAGGTGTGCCCTTTGATGCTACAGTGGCGATATATAGAACTCTCTTTAAAGATTTTTACGGAAGGGACGTTGACTCCGATACCGATTTAAAATTAAAAGAATTTTCAGATTTTATGTGTAAAAAATCAATGTCGCTTGATGGCGGTGATAGATTTAAACTAGGATCTGATTTAGAAGACTAAAAACAAAAATGATGACAGAACAAATGCCAGATATGAAATGTATGTATGTGAATGTATGGGTTCACCACATGCAACTAGATGAACTATTTGACTTCTTAACAGGAAGAATAGAAAAAGCCCCAGAGTATTGGCTTAATGAGCAAAGCACTCCGTATTCAGTTACTGGTGGATATATTATGACTACGTTACCGTATGATTCATATTCTAATCTCAGATCGCATAAGGACTGGTCACGTTAAAAACAAGAAACAATGAAAAAACAAACAGAAAGAAAAAACTTTTTATTAAATCATAAAGGTAAGAAGTACAAAGCAAACACATTAATTGGAGTAATTTGGAACTTCTTATTTAAGAAATAAACAAAACTCATATAATTGATATAACTAACGTCTAGATAATTCTAGGCGTTTTTTTATTTTAAAAGAAATAATATGTATACATTAGATGAATTAAAGCAAATGGTTTTCATTGATATTGAAACCACAGCACAGACTGAAACATTACAAGAGACCTTAAATACCAATTCTAATTTAAAAGAGTATTGGCTTGAGAAATATGAGAAGATTAAGAGTCAAGATACGTCTGGTGTAGAATTAACAGAAGATGAAGCCTATAAAAAGATGGCTGGTCTTAGTGCTGAATGGGGCAAGGTTGTATGTATATCAATAGGCCAGTTAAAATTTGATGAAACTGGAATGCCAATTGGATTCACTGCTAAATCATACTATGGTGATAATGAAAAAGAACTTCTATCTAATTTTATGAAAATAGCAGGTGGGATTATGCAAAAAAAATCTAGTATGAAATGGGCTGGACATTATATTAAAGGTTTTGATATTCCATTTATTATTAAAAGATGTGTTATTAATCAAGTTCCAGTAATTAGACAATTCCACTTACATAAATTAAAGCCATGGGAAACTTGCCTTATTGATACTAAAGAAGTCTGGTCATTTGGAAGTTGGGGTAACTCTGCTCGACTAGGACATCTTGCAGAAATATTAGATATTCCAACACCAAAGGAAGAGATTAAAGGATCAGAAGTTAATGCCGCATATTGGAATGGGCAACTTGAAGAAATTAAAGAATATTGTGAAAGAGATATTAAAGCTACTGCTGATCTAATGTTAAGACTTAGTGGTATTCCAATTATACAAGAGGATGAAGGGGTGCCCTTTTAAATTGACATAATGTCACATAATTGATGTGAAATGTGACAAATTGACTAAAAACTAACAACGGCATACTTTTTTCACTATAGTTAATGTGCAATAAAGCACATCAAATTAAATTATTAAATATGTTTTACACACAAGATTTTAACCGAGTAATTAACTCAATGGACGCTATCTTTAATAGCGAAACAACAAGTGAATATAACTATAAAGATGGTGTATTCACAATGCCACTTCCTGGATTCTCTAAAAAAGATTTAGAAATAGAAATGGTAGGATCTACTTTAACAATTTCAGCAGAGGTCAAAGAAGAGGATGAGACTTTTTATAAGAAGTCATTTAAGAAAACCTTTAAAGCATCTAATATTGATGTTGAAAGCGTAACGGCAAGTATGTCAAATGGAATTTTAACAATTATGCTTGATAAGAAAGTTAATCCACGAAAAATTAAGGTAGCCTAAGCTACCTTTTTTTTCAAAATAATTGCCTCTAGATTTTTTTATGTCAATTATTTTTATTATATTAGTACTGTAATTAAAAAAATAATATGAAGTTTTATCCTGGAGATTGGGTTATCCCAAAAGGTACTAAAAATATTTTAATTGTAGAAGCAGTTGAAACTTATGAAAGTACAGATGTATATTATACAAATGATAGAAAGGCCTATCCAACTAAAAATTTACAAAGCTTAACAGAAGTTTATTTAAAACAAAAAACTAATACACAATAATATGGAAGATAATTTTGACGATTTTGATTTTGAAGGTTTTATGGAAGAGAGCAATAAAGAGTTTGATTCTAAAATGGAACAATGGAAAGAACGCATGGTTTTACAGGCTATAGAAGCTAACTATAATAAAATTTTAGAAAGCGGTATTGATGATTGGCATGTAAGACATTTAGATCTAACTGAATTAAATGCCTTAAATGAAACTTTACATTTTATGATAGACCATTATGTAGAAAGTGAAGAGTATGAAAAATGTGCAGTCCTTAAAAAAGAAATTAAAAAAGTAGACGAAGTCTTAGAAAAAACTAGACTGTAGATATATAATCTAAGTGTTAGTGCTATCTAACTAACACGGGCCCCCGGAAAAACCCAGTCAGAAACGGCTGGGTTTTTTATGATATATAAAATAGAATTAATTAAAATATATAAATCATGAAATACATTTTAACATTAGAAAATTATTATACATACAAGGATTTTGAAAAGGGAAGATGGGGAACTCCTTCTGAAATAGAAGAAGATCTTAGAATGACTATTATAAATTTACTTACGTATGCTGGTATTTCAGATAATTTAGATGATGTTGAATACAAAGATGAATCTACCGATAAAGGAATAAAATGGAAAATAACTATTAAGCACTCTGAAGGTCAAGATATATTACATGCATATAAGAAAACTAATTGGAGAGGCCAATATGAATTATACTTAAATAAGAAAAAGTCAACGGCTTATGATATTCAACAAACATTTCTAAAAAAGTTTGTGTCACCGTTAGATCAATTTTTAGCATCTGCAGCATCATACGATTTTTATGCTGCATATATTGATGATGGAAGGCAATGGAAATCTGCAACTCAGAATAATGACAATATAGTGGCTAGCTTTAACTTATTATCTAGTGGTGATAAGAGAAAGGCTAAAAAAGAAATACTTAAGAAGTTTAATTCTAAAGAATTAAAGCCAACAATAGATCAAATATTTAAAGTATAAGTTATGAAACATGTAAAATTATTTGAAGAATTTAGAGCTGACTTAAAGGATGAGGATGCTAGGTTTATAAATATTAGGCACTTTAAAGGTAGTATTAAAGATATCCACTCATGGCTTAGTGATAAGATAGGAGAAACAAATCCATACAAAGACACTATAATGGTAAACGGGCCACACCAAAGTGAAAAGGATAATTCAATGCCTTATCAAGATTTTCAAAATGGTAAGTCGGATTTAGTAAAAAATAGATATGGAAGATAAAATAGCTAAAGATATTGCATCGCAACTTAAAAGAATTGCAGATGCTTTAGAAAAAAAGAACTCATTAACTGAGTCTGATCAAAAAAGAAAGCTTAAATTAGAAAAGCTACAAGAAAAGAATCTTAAAGCAGAACTAAGAGAAAAGTTTAATGTAGAATCAGGTTCACGCGTATCCCCTAGATTAGAAGAGATATAGATGAGCTATTATGCAACATTAGGAGTTGATGAAAATGCAACTCAAGATGAAATAAAAAAAGCATATAGAAAATTAAGTAAGCAATTCCACCCGGATGTAAATCCTAACGGCGCTGAAAAATTTAAAGATATTGCTGATGCTTATGATACTTTAGGCAACGAACAAAAAAAAGCACAATACGATGCATATTCGAGTAACCAAAGATTTAGTAACTCAGGATTTTATGGAAGAGAAGATCTTTCAGACATGTTCGATCAAGTCTTTGGCAACGCGTTCGGTGGACAGAGTAGACAACGAGGTTATGATTTCAGAGTCGATATGCATATCTCATTCGGAGAGGCTTATACAGGAACTTCAAAAACTTTTGACCTCGATGGCGGACGGGTTAGCGTAGACTTTAAACCTGGATTATTAAATGGACAAAAGTTTAAACTAAAGGGCAAGGGCGCACCGCATAAATTAAATAGCTCACTTCCAAACGGAGACTTAATCGTTACAGTTCATGTAATACCACAAGCAGATTTTATATTAAACGGAAATGATATTTGGGTTGAAAAATCTATTCCATGGTGGGATATTATGCTAGGTTGTGAGATCTCAATATTAACACCAGAAGGTTATATTAATGTAAAGGTTCCTAAGGGCTCTTATCCTGGAAAGACATTAAGAATAAAAGAAAAAGGATTTCCAATATACGATACTAAAAATAAAGGTGCTATTTTATGTAGGCTTAACGCTACTTATCCGGAATTAAATGAAGAGCAACTAGAATATATACATAAGATAAAGAATACTTAATATGGAAGATAATAACAGAATACCGTGGCATGTTTTAGTTGAAGGTTTAATTGCTCACAACAAAGAGGCTTTCTTCCATGCACTTTTTTCTGCAATTAGTAAACACCCATCTTATGTTATTCTTTCGGATATGGAAGTTTCTAGAAAAAACGAAATCATAGATAAAATGATAAAGTTTTATGAAAATAGAGAAGACTTTGAAAAATGTCTAGTATTAATGAATATTAAAAAGGAATTAGAAATATGCTAATAATAGAAGTAGAAAAAAACAATATAGAAAAAGCGTTAAAAAAATATAAACGCAAAGTTATAAAAACTAAACAGCTTAAAAATTTAAGAGAAGACAAACATTTTGAAAAAAAGTCCTCTAAAAAAAGAAAGCAAATTGCAAAGGCTAAATACTTAGAGTCTAAGCGCAATCTACAGGATTAACTATTAAGCCAAATAGTTAACTATAATACTCTAATAATATATTATTTTAAGCCAGTGTATTTGGCACCGGACGTATATCATAAGATACATAGGTTGTAGGGAATGTGTAAACATATCCATTAAACAAAAAAGAAAAATTATTGATGTCTGGATCGATTTCAAATAAAGATAAAGATAGCTTGATGAGAGCTTCCTACTATCAAATCACTAGAAACTTTACAAAAACTGTAAATAGGTTTGTAGTATTTAAAGATAGTGATAGGCTTATAGAAATTCCTCATGGAATTAATCAAAGAAGCAAATTCATAGATTTAATGATAACCTATTTTGAATCTTTAGAAGAGTATGAAAAATGCCAACGCCTTGTTAAACTAAAAGAACTGGTCGAAATGGCCGGCGATTAAAAAAATTAATTTATATGCCAAGAAAAACTGAAGAAACGCAAAAGCCTAGAACTAATAGATCTAGAAGAAAAACTATAAAAGATCAAGATTTAAAGGGAGTTCAGTTAAAACCAAGTCAACATAATTATTTAAACACAATACTAAAAAACGAAATATCTTTTTGCTCTGGCCCAGCAGGAACATCTAAAACATTTACCGCATGCTACACAGCATTGCACTTACTGGCCACAAAACAAATTAAAAATATTGTTTTATGTAAACCAATTCAAGAATCTGGAGAAAAGCTAGGATTCTTACCAGGTGATATGCAAGATAAGATTGATCCTTTTATGCAATCTTATATTTCTAATATTAAAAAGATTATAGGTACAGAATTAACTGAAGCTCTTATGTCGTCTGGAACTGTAGAGTTTAAGCCACTTGCTTATATGCGCGGTGATACATTTGATAATTCACTTATGATATTAGATGAAGCTCAAAATGCTACATTTAAACAACTAATGCTTTTTGTAACTAGAATGGGAAGAGGTTCTAAAGTTATTGTAACTGGTGATGTTAGCCAATATGATATTCCTAAAAATAATGTAGGCCTTCCGGGTTTTATTAAACTCATGAACGGTGTAAAGGGCATTGGCCACCATACATTTGCAGAAGGAGATATAGTTCGTGCTAAAATACTAAAAGACGTAGTTAACAAATACGACAAATGGCGCGTAGAAAACGATCCACATTAATAAACTAAATCAATCTGCTTCATATAAGTACTAAATATACAAATATGAAGCAGATTTTATTAAAGCCAAGCCACCTAAATGATTTATCAATTACCGAAGTAGGTGTTGATGAAGCTGGTAGAGGCGCACTTGCCGGACCGGTAACAGTAGCAGCATGTATTATGCCACATGGCTTTCAGCATGAGCTTATTAAAGATTCAAAAATACTTTCAGAGCCACAAAGGGCAGCCGCTCGTAAGCTCGTCCTAGACAACGCAATTGCACATGCTGTTGTTCATATTCCAGTAGAAGAAATCGAGTCAACCAACATACTTAAAGCCACTCTAACAGGAATGTACAGAGCACTTGAAGAAGTATATTCAAAAAATGAGTTTGGTTTTATTCTAGTAGATGGAGATCAATTCCACGGATTTAATGGAGTGCCTTATGGTACTATTGTTGGTGGAGATAATATGTATGTCTCTATTGCCGCGGCTTCAATACTTGCTAAAACAGAAAGAGATCTTTATATGAAGTCTCTTGCAAAAGATAATCAAGCATTTGAATCTTATGGTTGGGGATCTAATAAAGGCTATGGTACAAAGCAGCATAGAGATGCTATTCAAGAAGTCGGCCCTTGTGAACATCACCGCGGATCATTTATTAGCCACATGTTAACTAAGACTGAATCTCTCTTTTAATGAAACTTTTATACGGATTTTTATTATTCTTTTTAGGACAAGGTCTTATTTGGATTCAGACTAATGGTCAATTTGTATGGCCTTGGTTTAAAAAGAACCCATGGCCAGTAGCAATTGGCTTTGGTTCTATTATTAGTTACATTTTAATTCAGGCTACTAAAATGGTAGTTGAGCATTTTGATGGATTGCTTTGGCCTGGTAGATTTATTGGTTTTGCTAGTGGTATTTTTATATTTACAGCAATGACTTATTATTTTATGAATGAGGGCATTACTACAAAGACTGCAGTTTCACTTATATTAAGTATGGCATTAATCGGTATTCAATTATTTTGGAAATGAAAAAGTTAAAACTACCCTGGATAGAAAAAGGTAAACTTACAACAGTTGCTGTCTATAGAAAAAATAAAAGAAGTAAAACACATTATATGATAGCGACCGACATTCATATTGATGTTCTTAATAACGCCAGAGCAACCAAGCCTATTATAGATCATAAGTATGATATAGTAGAACTTGGAGTAGGTTTTAATTTTATAGAACAATGGTCAAAAAAGTATGGAATTAAGAAACCGCAAATAATTACAAAATAATTGCCTCTAGATTTTTTTATGTCAATTATTTTTATTATATTAGTACTGTAATTAAACATCAATACTTATGATACGAAATAAAAAATACAATTCAGAAATAGTTATAGACTTAACAGGACCTCAAGGTAATGCATTTAATTTATTAGGACTCGCTAGGAATTTTGGAAAGCAGCTTGGAATGGCAGATTCTTATATTAAAGAAATTCAGGCCAAGATGATGTCAGGTGATTATGATAATTTAATTCAAGTATTCGATAATGAATTTGGGTCAATTGTAATTTTAGAAAAATAAGAAAATATGAAACAATCAATAGCAACAATTTTAGCAGTAATTCTTTTAGTTCCAGTAGCAGCATTAATAACACAGTATTTATGGAATACTTGTTTAGTCCCTGCAGTAGATCCTTTAAATCAAATTGGATTTTTACAAGCACTTGGAATTAACATCCTATCTACTATCCTATTTAAAGGTACCAACTTAAAATCTAAACTCAATGACTAAGAAAATTATATACATCGACATGGACGGAGTCTTAGTTGACTTAGGCTCAGAAATAAAAAAATACTCTGAAACTCAACCGGGTTTAGTAGCAAAGTTAGGAGACGAACTTGACAAATTACCTAATTTGTTTAAAGACCCTAAGCCTATGCCCGGGGCAATAAATGCGTTTAATGCTTTATGTAACTCAGATCTATATGAAGTCTATATACTTTCAACTGCACCTTGGGATAATCCAGATGCTTGGACTCATAAAAGACTATGGGTTGAAAAGTATTTAGGTAAGGGTGCTTATAAAAGATTAATCCTTAGTCATAATAAACATTTATGTGCTGGTGATTACCTTATTGATGACAGAGATAAGAATGGTGCTGGAGAATTTAGAGGCCAGCTAATTCAATTTGGTACTGAACCTTTTTTAGATTGGGATGCAGTGCTTAAATACTTAAATGTATGCGTATAGATTTAAATAAAGATATAGAAGATATTAGAGTAATTCATAGAAAATGCTTAAGTGTAATAAGCTCATGTAAGACATTTAATCAGATACAAAATGCTGAGGTTTACTTTAATTTAGCACTAAGGTATTGGTATACTAAATATCCAAATAAAAATCCTTGGAAAGATCACCGAAGAATACTTGAAATAGTTAGAAAAAACATAGACACTTTTTTAACGCTTAGGAGAAGGCAAATTAGAAAACATTAGTTTTTTGCAAAATAATTGCCAAATAATTTTTTTATGTCAGATATTTTTATTATATTAGTACTGTAATTAAAACGATAAAGAAATGAAAAAAGTAATATTTGATTTAGACGGAACTTTAGCCCTCATCGATAAGAGAAGAGCTATCTCTACTAAAGACAACGGTAAAATGGATTGGGATAAATTCTTCGATCCTAAGAACATTGATCTTGACCAACCACATGATGCTGTAATTAAGATGGCACAAATGTTAGATGCAGCTGGACACATGATCGTTATTTTCAGTGGAAGATCTAAAGCCACTAAAGATGCTACTAAAGCTTGGTTAAAAAAGTTTGATGTCCCATTTAACGTATTGAAGATGAGACCAACCGGCAGCGATTTTAAGTTTATGCCAGATGACGATCTTAAGAAGAAATGGTTCAATGACTTATTTCCAACACAAGGTCATATTGACGATGTAGTTTGTGTATTTGATGACAGACAAAAAGTAGTTGACATGTGGAGAGATATGGGTTTAACTTGTATGCAAGTTGCTCCCGGTAATTTTTAAAATAAAACGATATGAAATTCAAAGATTTAAAATTTAAGAAACGAGGTCATGGTGGCATTGGAGCTACTGTAAAATTTAAAGATGTTACAGTAAGTATTCAAGCTGGTAAGTTTGTTTACAGTACTCCACGTGAGGACTTAAGTAGTGCTAGTAAATTCAGTTCATTCGAAGTTGCTATATGGGAGAACTCTGGTGACAGAAGTTTTGTTACTGATAAGTTTTTAGACACTACTGACGAAGTTGCTGGATGGACTGCAAAGAAAGATATTGAAAACCTTTTACAAAAATTAAGTTAGGTGAGCAGGCAATTCACATGGTGGCGTAGGTTCTGGGGAACTAGAAAAATACCTAAACAATACTTATATAAAGGTGCAAGCGAGCTCTTACAAAGAATTGAGTTTGGTGAATTTGAAGTAGACAACCTTGGAAGAGAGTTCTATTTAGAAGATGCAATTTATAAAAAGTTTTGTGATGATCTAAAAGTAGAAAAGCCATGGATTACCGAAGAGGCATTTGACGAGCAGATTAGAGATTATCGAAAACAGCAGCATAAAAGAAAGGAACTAATCATGAAGGCTCATTTGTTAGCAGAAAACAAAATGTTGCTAAATCTTAAAAACAAACTTGCAGAAGAGTTTAAATTAGAGCCACAATTAATACAAGATGAAATGAATGAGTTTGATGGAACTACTAGAGAGTTCTATTTTCATATCAAATCAATTGGACTAGGTAGAACATTTAATGCTGATAAACAACCAAGATTAATTCAAGAACAACCAAGGCATATACTTAAACCTAAAGAAAGAAAGTATGTAGATCTTTGGATGAATTTAATTAAAGAGAATAAGTGGGAACCTTTTTTAAATTGGAACAATTACCAATAATCTCCATATAGTTATTATGTTACAATATATTTCAACATATTTTTTTCTAGGTGTAATTACTAATCTATTATATGATTTAATGATTAGTTATATGGGCCCAGATTCTGAAGGCTTAAGATTATCATTTGCTGAAAAATGTGTATTTGGTTTGTTGTGGCCCTTAAGCTTAATATTGTTTATTATTAATTTTATTAAATCATTTCACAAATAATTGGCATATAATTTTTTTATGTCAATTATTTTTATTATATTAGCACTATAACTAAAACACAATTATGATTACAGAAAATACGAATCTAGGTTATTGTTGTATCAACATGACTCTACAAAAAGACAAGAAGAATAAAATTACTACAAACCGTAGTATGATAAAGCGTACATTTGCAGAGCGTGGTATTAATTACGCTTCAGAATTGGCGTTGCTTAATGTACGCGACCTTATCGAGATTATTAAATGGAATCACAAGAATGGTATCAAGGTTTACCGTATGTCTTCTGATATATTTCCATGGATGTCCGAGTATGAGCTCAAAGACTTACCAGACTACAAAAAAATATCTATACTTTTATCTGGCGCAGGCCTTCTTGCTAAAAAATACGGGCAACGTATTGGCTTCCATCCAGGGCATTTCAATGTACTGGCAAGCAGGAATCCTAATGTTGTTACTAAAACTATCAAGGAATTAGATCAACACTCCGAGGTAATGGATCTTATGGGTTTACCACGTACTCCGTATGCTGCTATAAACATTCACGTGAATACTACACAAGATGGTAAAGAAGTTGCCTTACAGCGCTTCGTAGATAACTTCTACTTGTTAAGCCCAGGCACTCGTAGTCGACTTGTTGTAGAAAATGACGATAAAGAAAGTCAATATACAGTAGAAGATTTACATCAACACTTATATTCTAAAATTGGCACACCAATTACATTTGACTTTCATCACCACTGGTGCCATCCAGGTGTATTGTCTCAAGAAGAAGCTCTTAAGCTGGCTTCTACTACATGGGGTAATGTCAAGCAACTTACACATTTTTCCTCTTGCAAAACTATACACGAGGATGCTACTCAAACTAACAAGCGAGCACATGCCGACTACATATATGACGAGATTAATGATTATGGCCTTAATATTGACATCGAAGTAGAAGCTAAAGCAAAAGAATTAGCAGTACAAAAATATATGAAACAATTTGTTAAAGAACTAGTATAACTATTATAAAAAAGTTTTATGAAAAAAATATGGAATCATTTTAAAGAAAGCTACATTGGAATTCAAAGTACACTATTTACTGTATTCGCAATAGCTAATTTCTTTATTGGAAACTCAGATAGATTTTGGATGTTTATGATAGCATCAATACTATTTAGTGCATTACAAACAATTATAGACGAACTTAGAACCAAACACAAACAAAAATAAAATTATGTCATTAAAAATTCAAGCTCTTAGAGCAAAGTATGAAGCGCAAAAGCTAGAAGCATTGGCAACACTAGAAGTTTACATTAAAAATTCAGTAGGAATTGGAGAACACCCACAGATTATTGAAGAAATGGATAATCTAGTAAAGTCTATTGCAGAAGCTAACGATTGCCTAGAAACATTAGAAGCAGTCTTTACGGTAGATACTGAACAAAATGTAAATACTGAAATCGACAATTCGGTTAACAGTTAAATTCTAAACCTACTAAACCAACAAAGGAGGGGCGTCAGCCTCTCCTTTTTTTATGAATGATATATAATAATATGGAAAGAATATCTACATTTGATGATTTTATAAGCGAGGGTCGTACTAGATATAATAGCAAGTACGATAAGCTTGCAAATAAACTTGTAAAACAGAATTTTAAGAAATGGATTTCTGATTGGAAGTCCGGAGCTAAAACTTCTAGTTTTTATGAACAAATAGAATTAGATGGATTAGAATTTGATCTAACATCTACGCTTTATTTTGATAAAGTAGATGGTACTAAAATTAAAGGGTTTGAAGTTTTTCAAACTACAGGTGCTGATGGAAGAGATTTCTATATTGACGATGAGGGTGATGAGGTAGATCAGACTCCTTTTATTATTATAGATTTTGGAATTAATAGTGAATGGATTCCTGGGTATTGGCAAGATGTTTATATGAACCTTTCGGATTGCATGAGGCATGAAATGGAACACATAACACAAGACGGTGTTTCAATTGGAAATTATAGACCTGGGAAACCAAACGAAGATGATTCATTTATGAGGCTACTTATTAAAAATGGAATGATGCCAGAATATCATTATCAATTATTGCCTAAAGAAGTAGATGCTAATTTACAAGGCCTTAGGTATGAATCGAAGAAAAGAAAGGAATCAATGTCTGTTACAGTTAATAGATACTTAAATGTTAAGGGCTATACTGAAAAAGAAAACGAAGAGATATTATCAACATGGAGACAGCGAGCTAAAAAAATAGGTGGAATACCAAAGTTTTAATATAAAATAAAAAAACAATTATAAAATGAAACACATTAAATTATTCGAACAATACATAAATGAGAGTAAAAGATCTAAACTAAGAGGTTGGACTCGCGAGTATTATCAACTATCACAAAAAGTATTTGATCTATCCCATTATTTAGAAGATAGCAAAAGTGAAATCGCATTCTTAAATTCACTAGAGTGTGCCAAAGAGCCTACTGAAACATTTACTCAAGACTTGGAACATCTATCTAAAAACGCAATACCTCACCAGACAAAGCAGATAAAAAAGAGGATGAAAAAAATAAAAAAATTACAAGCAGAGTTTAATTCAGACGTTAAGAAAGAGCCAGGTGCTGCAGAGGCAATGAAAATAGCAACAAAATTATCTAATGCTCGTACAGGTATGCCCTCACTTCATGATATGAAACTAACTGCTTGGGAACGTGATTATAACTTAACTGATTCAGATTATAAAAAATGCGAAAAATTTATAGCAGATTATACAAGTAAGTATGAACCAGCAAAGAAGGCAGGTGATAAAATGAAAGAAACATTCTACGATTATTTAGAGAATAAAATTAAATAATATTCGTAATAAAAATAGGTGGAATACCAAAGTTTTAATATGAAATACATAAAGCCGCTTAATGAATCTAAGGCAGAGTTTAATGCTAAAATTAACGACCTTAAGCAAAAGATAAAAGATTCAAGAGATAAAGCAAAGGAACTTACTAGAAAATCTAGAGATGAAAAAGATCCTGTTAAAAACGAATTGATAATACTTAGTATACAAAAGGAAGAACTTAAGCAGGAAATGATGCGTGTTGATTCTAAGATTAATAAAATAAAAAGAGCACTACTTTAATTATGAAAAGAGTACGTTTAATTGAAGACTTTATTTATGAGAAGGGTAAGAAGCCTGAATCTGTAGCTAAGAAAGTTAAGAAGCTTAATAAGAAGATTAAGAAGGCTGTTGCTAAAAAAGAGGATCTTATGAAGAAGAGCAAGGAGATCGAAAAGGAACAAAAGAAAGGTGATGCACAACCTTCAGATAAACTTCAAAAATTATTAATAAAATCCCAGATTAAAACTGCAGGAATTGATGCACAAAAAACTCAAGCAAAGCAGCAACAATTAATACTTAAGAAAAAAGTTAAAACTGCTAAAGACTCTGAAAAGTCTAAAAAGGAATTAACTAAAGAAAATCTTTTTTTAGAGAAAGATAAATTAGAATGGCATGACTCAGATGCACCAGATGCAAATGGTAGATTTAAAGACCTTAGTCCTAAAGATTTAGCTGCATGGTTAATTAAAACTAGAAAGGGTGATATGAAAAAGATTAGTGGATCTTTAAGTCAACAAGTTGCATTTAATAAAAACGACGACAAAGAATACGTAAAAAAAATGGAGAAGACTAGAAAAGAAGTTTATAAACAATTGGATAGAGATGATCTGTTAGAAAACACAATAAATAAACCCATGAAAAAATTCTACGAACAGTTAGATAGAGAATCAGTGAATGAAAAACGTGAAGATGTTGGTAAATACAACACTGTTAAGAAAGTAATAAAAGAATTAGGTAGAAGACCAAGTGAACAAGAACTTGCAACATTTATTAATAATAACTATTATGATGTTACTGAAGTTGAAAGAGAAGATGATGATCCACAAGCAAATGATAAAATCGCAGACTTAGTAGCATTTTATAAATTTGATATAGATGATTGGCAAATTGCATGGTTTGATGCACAGAATGAATCTCTTGTTACTGAAGCTTATGACATAGAAGATGTTTATGATTTAATAGCTCATCACAGATTTAATAAAGATTTTAAAAAGCTTTCTGCTAATGATAAAGAGTGGGTAGAAAATGATGCTAAAGAAAGAGGATTTAATGAATCTTTAACAGAGTCTGATTTATCTAATATGTTTTATTCTTTAATTGATACACTATATGAAGCTAAGCCAGGTCCGGATCCTTATCATAGAGGCCTTAACGATGAAGATGTAGAGGATAAAGAAGATCAAATTAAAAAGCAGGCAAAAATGGATGATGATGATCCAGATGCTTATAAAGAAATGCCAGGTGATAAAGCTGCTAGAAAAAAAGGTGAAGTAAAAACTTCTAAGTCTACTAAAAAATATAGTGAGCTTTATGGTGACGATGAATCAAATGAATCTAAGAATAAAGTTACTACATTTGAAAAGTTTATAGGACTTAACGAAGAAAAGGCCGAAGGTGATAGAGGTAAGATTGGTGACGACAAGATTGAAACTGCACTTGCAAAGAAAGCTAAAGATACAGGCGTTCCAATTGGTATTATTAGAATTATAATGAGAAGAGGAATGGCCGCTTGGAAGAGTGGGCATAGACCAGGTGCTACTCAACAAATGTGGGGTTATGCTAGAGTAAATGCATTCTTAACAAAAGGAGAAGGTACTTGGGGTAATGCTGATAAAGATGTTGCTAAAGAAGTTAGAGATGGTGGATATGATAAAGGTCTTAAAGAATCTGTATTAAATGAAGAAGATACTTATAGCGATTATCCAGCTGCTGCTAAAAAGAATGCAAAAAAAGCTATTGATTGGAAAGAAGAGCATGGTAGAGATGAAGTTGATGCTGGAACCGCAGTTGGATGGGCTAGGGCTCACCAATTAGCTAAAGGTGAAAAGTTATCAGCAGACACTGTTAAAAGAATGGCATCTTTTAATAGACATAGAAAGAACTCGTCAATAAAACCAGATTTAAAAGCGACTCCATGGAAAGACAAGGGATATGTTTCTTGGTTAATTTGGGGTGGAGACGAAGGTGTTGATTGGGCAATTGAAAAATCAAAAGAAATTGATGCACTAAAAGAACAATTACAGTATTTAAATAAATCTACACTTAATGAATACTATGGCCCCCGCGAGTATCATAGTTTTACTAAAACGTTTGGTAAAATTAAATATCCAAAGTGGGTTATAACTCACATGGAAGAACTTGTTAATGGTGGGTTTCTAGATAAGCAGTATAATAAAGAATTTAACTACATGTCTCTTTGGTTAAATAAAATGGGAGATCGTAAGTTTAATACTGATGCAAGAAAAAAAGAATTAGGACAAACAGGATATAAATTGACCGATATGTATTGGAATGATTTAACTGGAATTAGTGCATTTAGAATTGCTGCAGCTTCATCTGCATTCGAGGTTAGTAAACAAGTTCAAGATTTTGTTGCTAATAAAGAACCTGTTGAGCCGGCTTATTATTTAATGAAAAATTATTTTAATTCGTTTGGAATAAGCACGAACAGAAGTAGAATTTTTGATATGGCAGTTGATTCTTTAGAGGCTTGGATTGAGGATAATCAAATAGAAACACTATAATCAAATAAAACATAGATATATAATCTAATACTACAAAATAAAAATAAATTAAAATGGCAAAATCAATATTATCGTTTGAGGAATTTGCTTCTCAAACAAAAGAAACTAAAGAACTTGAAAACACAGACGCACTTGAAGAATCTTGTGATACTTGTGATGAGGACCCTTGTGTTTGTGAAACAACAGGACAAGAAGATGAAATTGAAGATGAGGAAATTGAAGATGAGGATGACTCGGAAGACGATGACGACGATGATGATGACTCGGAAGAAGACGATGACGACGATGACGACGATGATGATGACGATGACGACGATGATGATGACGATGATGACGATGATGACGATGATGACATTGAAGTTAAAGATCCTAAACCAGCATCTGAATTATTAAAAGAAGTATATGAGGCTGCTTGTTCAGAAGCATGCACTTATGAAGGTGATGATTATACAGAACATACAGTTGAATCTTATGTTAAAGAAATGTCTTCATTAAATGCAGGTATGATTACAGAAATGTATGAGGCTGCTTGTTCAGAAGTTAAAGAAGCAGATATGACTACAGAGACTTATGAAGCTGCTTGTAATGAAATGAAAGAGGCTTTTTGTAATAAAATTGACGAAATGAAAGAGGCTTGGTCTGCTAAATAAACTAAGATAGTTTAAGTATCATTGAATTAAACTTTTTAAAAGGTTCATGTATAACACATGAACCTTTTTTATTATAATACACTTATGCCAAGAATATCAGTAGATAAAGTTTATATGCAAATGGCCTACCAAACGGCCAAGCTGAGTTATGCAGAGCGAAGACGTGTTGGTTGTATAATTGTTAAAGATGAGCAAATAGTTTCGTTTGGTTACAATGGAACTCCACATGGATTTAATAATCAATGTGAAGAAACTCAAACTAGAAATGTAGACAATCCAGATCACATGGAAATCCTAATTGAAAAGGGATATGAGTGTGAAAGCGGATGTTGCTCTAAACAAGTTACTAAAAAAGAGGTTCTACATGCAGAATCAAACGCTATTACTAAATTAGCAAAATCCACAATGACATCAAACGGAGCAGATCTATATACTACAACAGCTCCTTGTTTTGATTGTGCAAAATTAATTATACAGGCAGGCATTAAACGAGTTTATTTCTCTGAAGATTATAGAGATATGAGTGGCGTTACACTATTAGAAAAAGCAGGAATAGAAGTAAATGAAGTTATATGCTGGAACGGACTATAGTAGAAATAATAGACAACTCTCTTGCTAAGAATGTATTTGGTACGGACTTTGCTTTTAGAGATGGCCAACGAGAAATTATTGAAGCGATATGTAATAGTTACCTTGATGACCCAAATGCTACTCTTGTTGTAGATGCTCCGACTGGGGCTGGTAAGTCCTTAATTGCAATGTGGTCAGCACATGTACTTAAAGAACTTGGAAACCGAGGCTACCTTATTACAAGTGACCTTTCACTACAAGATCAATATGAAAGCGATTTCTATCGACTAGGCCTAAGATGGCCTTCAGTTCGTGGTGTTGATAATTATGAATGTTCGGTTAACGGTCTTCCTTTTAGTCTTGGTGATTGTAAGCTCAAGGGTATGGGTTATGAACAAGCTGAGAAGCTTTCTTGCTATAGTTCATGTGAATACCTTCAAAATAGAAGGCGCTCTATAGAGCAACCGGTGGCTTTATTGAATTATGCATTTTGGTTAATTCAAAGAAACTACGTAGAGGATAGAATGTTACAAGATAGCAGAGAGGTTCCTTTTAAATCTAGAGACTTTGTCTTCTTTGATGAGGCACATAAAGTTGATGAAATTGTACAGGGGCATTTTAGCCCTAGAGTAGATATTGGTATTGTAGATAAGTTTGGACTTGCTAATAGATTTATACAGAAGCAAGATATTGGAACTCCGATACAAACCCTAGGAAGCATTAAATCAATTGTAAATAGGTTGCTAACCGAAAAAAGTAAACCTGCTCTATTTGAAGTTATGCAAGATTTTAGAAAGATTGCTAAGGTTTATAGAAAGGCTGCTCAGATTACAAAGGCCCAGGCAGCAAAAAGATTTAAGAATAGAGAAGTACCAAGAGATTGGTCAAGTGCATTGACAGTATTTGACCGCCTTAAAGATGTATATTGTAAGTTTGATGATTATGTTGGCCTGATTAAAGAGGTTGGCACAGAGGCTATGGTAATCAACCAGATGGAAGATGAAGCTAAGTTTATGTGTGTTGAAGAGAGTAAGATGATTCAAAAATACTTACATGAAAAAGCCGGCTTTAAAGTTTTTATGAGTGCAACAATTGGAGACCCAAGGGCATTTGTAAAAATAATGGGGATTAAGAACGCTAAATTTATTAGAGTTCCAAATGCATTTAATTATGATAAGTCCCCGGTTGTATTTGTAAATAGACATAAACTTTCATTTAGAGAAAGAGAGGCTAGTCTACCAAAGGTAGTTAAAATATTAGATCAAATTATATCTAAACATTCTGGTCAACGTGGAGTTATTCACACTGGATCTTATATGTTTGCAAACTATATTAAACAGAATTCTAAACATACATTTAGATTAATGGACTATGAGAATTCAAAAGATAAGAAGGGTATTATTGAATTGTTTAAAAAGAAAGATGATGCAGTTCTTATGGGACCATCTCTTCTTGAAGGCTTAGATTTAAAAGATGATATCAGTCGCTTTCAAATCTTTTTTAAAGTTCCTTATCCTAATGTAAGCGATCCTTTAATTAAAGCGAAAATGCAACATTCAAAAGAGTGGTATGATTGGAAGACTGGTATTTCTATAATGCAAGGAGTTGGAAGATCTGTAAGAAGTAAAGATGATTGGGCAGTAACTTATGTCCTGGATGCTTGCTTTAGAAGCTTGATAAATAAACAGGGATTCTTTCCACCTTCATTTCAAGAGAGAATTAAAACTATAAAATAATGGCATATACATCAATTATAATAGATGACTTCTATACTAACCCAGATGAAGTTAGGGATTATATACTTACACAAGAGTTTAATATTACTGGAAACTTTCCAGGGGCAAGAACAGAGCCTATATTAAATGAAAGTACTAAGCAATTTATTGAAGACCATTTGGCTTCAATTCATGGGAACATAGACTGGAAAAATAACAAAGAGTATAATGGTTCGTTTCAATATACTACTAAAGATGATTTAAGCTGGATTCATGCTGATGAGCATAATCATTGGGCTGGAGTTTTATACTTAACACCTGAAGCACCACTAAACGCTGGTACTGGAATATTTAAACATATTGAAACTGGCTTGTATAAGATACCAAGGTTGCTCGACGGTACAATTAACCGTGAGTTAACAGATAAAATTTATGATGATGCTGGAGATCCTGCTAAATGGGAAATTATAGATGTTATTGGTAATGTTTATAATAGACTAGTAATTTACAATGGTGATTTATTTCACTCATCATTAAACTATTTTGGGAACAATTTAAAAGATGGAAGATTATTTCAAACTTTTTTCTTTGACACATATAAAAAATAAAATTATGGGATTTAATAAACTATTTTTACCGGATGTTGATTCTTTAAAGGAGTCACTATTAAGCATGGGAAACGAAGAGTTTTCTAAACATTGGATTCGTAGATATAATAAAGCCGATGCTATCATTGGGCCTGAGGAATCTTCAAACTTTATTAAACAATTTATAAACATGAAGTATAATGAAGATATTAAGGCTAATAAGCCGTCTACTAAATAAAAAAAATATGGCAAATTCAACAATAACAAAACCCTCTCAACAATTTTATGTTTGGTCAAAAACTGAAAAAGTAGGAACTGTTGTAGAAGTGGATCATGAAAAAAAAGATTCTAAATGGCTTTTATTTAAAGATGGTACAAAAATTAATAAAACATTAATAGATGAAATGTTATTACCTGCAAGTACACTTGAGCAGGCTAATAATATATCTAAAGATTTTGGTGGCATTGGAACTTCGACTTCAAATAAATCAAAAACAGATGTCGTACAACCTACTCCAGTTAAAGTTGCTGAAGTTAAAGTTGCTGAATTAAATGTTATGACGGAAATGCTAAAAAAAATTAGCAAGAAGAATAAGGCTAATATGCCTGTAGAAATAAACATTCCATCTAAATCAGTGTATGAAATGTTACAAGATCAAATGGATTTAGATCGAGAAGAACTTAATATTCAAATTGGGCTGCTTGTAGAAAATCAGATAAATAATCTACAAGCACAATTAAAAGAACAAATTACAAATTTTATAACTAATTATTACGAAAATGGCAGAACAAACACAACAGATCCCACCAAATAGAAGAATGCGTAGAATGCAGATGAAAGAGTCTGGGGTTTTAGGAGCAATTAGCAAATTATCTTATTTCCATCCTGTTAAAAAACAGATTCGTCAGCAAAACCTAGAGAATGGTAGAAAGATTCACCAAATGCATGTGGATAAACATGAAGCTGCAATGGCTACTTTTTATGAAGAAAGATTACAGGCTGCTAAATCAGCTTGGTTCGGACAAGGCTATGTTAAAGAAGAAATAGAATTATTAGAAGAGGCATGGGCTCTTACTACTATTAAAGATAAAGAATCTTATAGAGCAGATAAGAAAAAAGCTAAAGCATTACGTAAACAAGTAGCTGAAATGAGAGCTACAAGAACTAAGTAATATATGATTACGATTACAATTGAGCCAGCAGATAATGGCCTTGTTAAATTTTTAATTGACGATAATATAAACGGAGGTGGTGAGGAGCATGTTACCAGAAGAGTTTATGAATTTGAAGGTTCTAATAAAAGAAAGAATCAAGCTAGATTTATAAATGATTTAATTCTAGATTTAGGTCTAGATACTGGCACTGATCTAGATTCTGATAAGCTTATATTTAAATTAGAATGGGGGAACCAATATATGCCAACGCAATCTGAATTAAAAAATAAAGTTAAGATTCTTGAAAAAACAATCAAGAAGTATAACTCACTAATAGAATAATGATATTGAAAGTAGAAGGCGTTTGGTGTAAGACACGAACTGAATTTGATAGACTATCTAAAGCAAGCGCTTATGATGTGTCAGTATCATATTTTGATGTATTTAATCGTTTAGTAAAAAGCGATCCATACAACAAAGAGCCTTCTAATTTGATTATTTCCCTCTATATTAGAAAGATGATTAATAAAGCTATTAAAAATCTTTCAGAAGAACGTCCATTAAAAATGATTTACATGTTTAAGGATTTAAATTCTGAAACAGTTGGTAACTTTAAATCATTTATTAGTGAAATTACAGATGCCAACATTGAACTTGATCTTGTTATAGTTAACAGATGTGACTATCCAAAAAAAGGCGTCTTAAGTAAGTTTGATAATGTTAGATTTATAGATAATGATTAAACATCAGCTGTTTGCTAAAGGTGATAACATACATGCTCTTATATCTACTACACAAAACCCAAACATTTTATTTCCAGTAAGAGCTACAATTTACGACGTTAAATTTAACGACATAAATCCGCAGTATCAAATTAGAGTAAAAACTTTTTATGATAATATTTACTACTTAAAACATTACATGTTTGGTGGTAGGTTTATAAAAGACTTTAATAATAAAGATACTAAAATTAACGTTAAGCGAGAGGGATATACGACAGTAAAACAGGTTGAAGAAGAACTCTTTAATGGTAAAAACTGGAAAAGTTATCTTCTTTTAGTAGATTCTGTATTTTGTACTAAGACTCGAGTAGAGCAAATAGAACTCTTTAATAATATAAATACTTTCCACATACAAATAAAGTTAAAAGAACTTTATGAACTTACTAATAGATCTGCTTATAGTAAAGGTCAATTTTATTTCCATACAAAAGGCGAATATATAAAATCTATAGAGAAATTCTTAGGTAGTAGATTGCCAAATGATAAAAATTGGGCAGAAGATTTATTAAATAGACCCGGTGCTGATGAATTAGATAGTGCTGAATGGGTTTAATATAATATCCTATTATAATACTGAGATATATATAAAAAACAATTACTATAATAAATGGCGTATACGTTTGTAGAATATCTTGATGGAGAAGGTGGATTTAGTAATACTGATGCTATTCTACTAGACGAATCCGGAGCAGAGGTAGTATGTAATGTCGAAAATGATGTTGCTGACGTAATAGGGTTTGCATCTCCAACTCCAGTTTTTAAAGCTGCTCCAGAAATGAATGATCCTGAAATAGCTCGTGTAATAAACGAAGGTATCGCCGACAGCTTAACGGCTAGTATGTTTGCTATGGTTGCTGTTTCGGCAGTTCAAATTAGAGGGTTTGTTCCACCATACACACCAACTCAAATGCCAGAAGTACCAGCGGCAAAACCACCAGAAAAACCCGCAGCTTCTGACAGTATTTATGGTAAAACCGTACAGCAAACTCAAATATTTCCAGATAAAGATAAAGGTGATATTTCTGCAGGTGATGCAGTTAGAAGTAAATTTAATGGATGGTCTTTATATAAGTATTTAAATCAGCCTGGTGTATCAGATCCTAAAGATGTTACATTTAATGATTATAATAAAACAGTAACAAGTGATGATCTTATTAATCCTACTGCGAATAGAATAATTACTTATGCTGGTAACTTAGATTCACTTGGTGTTAACTATAACCATTATGATTTTTTATCAACTCAGCATTTTGGTCAAATTCCTAATGATTATTTAATAACATTAAGGAGATTTGCATATCCAGTGCCAGATGATATTATTAATACTAAAGATTTTAAGACAGGATCTTCAGAAGCAATAGATATAACTCAGCCAGATTTGGCTAGAGCAATAACTTGGTTAAGCCCGGAATTAGGTAATGATTTAAAAGAAGTACTTAAGTTTGCATATAAGTATAAATGGAAAGATGAAGAATCTAAGATGCAAGAGCTTAGTGGTGGATCTGCTCAAAATAAGAGAGGTTCGGTTGGTGCTGCCATTGATGGCAGTAGTCTTTTATCAGCAATTGAAAGTGGTGTTAATGGATATTCAGCTGATGCTGCTGCTAGAAAAAAATCTAGAGGTGATGGATATGATGCAATGTCTGCAACATACCCGAACCACGTATATGGACCTTTAAATGTTATTAAAAATGTATTGGTTCGTGAGCAAGGTTTAAATTTTGAACAATCATTCTCTTTAAATTTTTATTATGATTTAAAGGGACTTCCTAATACAAGTCCTAGAGTTGCATTTATGGATGTGATGTCTAATCTACTTGCAATGACATATAACAACGCGCCGTTTTGGGGTGGTGGAGCAAGATGGGTAGGAGGTACTGGATCTAGTTCTACTGGAAAACCATTTGGTGATTATGATTTACTTAAAAGTGGGGATTATGCTGGATTTGCAGGATCAATTGTTACTGGATTAAGTAAAAAGTTTTCTGCAGGTGTGGATGATGTCGGTGGTGCAATCTTTAAAAGTGGTGCAGCTGCTGCTGAAGGTAAATTCGGTGAAGCTTTAAATGCACTTGGAGACTCAAAAATATTAGATAATATTATTGGCGGCGGTCTTATGAAATTATTAGGTGGCCCAGGAGCAACTGGAGCCCAAACAGCCGCGGCATTCTTAACTGGGGATCCAACAGGACAATGGCATTTAACTATAGGAAACCCGATGTCACCTATTATGGTATGTGGTAACCTTGCATTAGAGAGTTCTGAAATATCGTTTGAAGGGCCTCTTGGATTTGAAGGTTTTCCTACTAAAATGAAATTAACAGTGCAATTAAAACCTGCTAGACCTAGAGATAAGGGTGAAATTGAAAGTATGTTTAATTCTGGTAAAGGTAGATTCTACTTAACACCAGATGTTGAAGGTGCTAGAAGCCTTGATGATGTTATTGATGTATCACAATACGGTAATAAAGATAAAAAAATGAGCCCTGGTATGATTAATAGAATATCAGATATGTCTTCAGGATAAGATTATGAATTTAAAAACTATTGTAAATAAAATTGTAGAAGGCTCTAAAATTCTAATGGTCCAACCGACTATGATATTTAGAGTTCTCGGTGATGAGTCTTTAGATACATTACATTATGTAGATAGAGATGAGACTGGTAGGCCAGATTTAATTGCTGATAAGTACTATGGAGATCACCGTATGGTAGATATTATATTGAAGTATAATAGAATTTCAGATCCATTTAGTATTATTGAAGGTGAACTTCTTAGAATACCGAAAAAAGAAATTGCATATTATAAATTAGAAAGACCTAATTTATCAGAGGCTAGCAATAAAGTAAAGGATCAATTTATAGATACTAAAAGATTGCCGCCTAAAGATCAGGCTAAAATAGATCGTCTTAAAAAGAAATATGGTAAAGACGAGTTATTGCCACCTAACGTAGTTCCTTCTGGTCAGAAAACTTATGAATTTGATGGTGAGGGTATTAGATTAGGTAAGCAGGCTCAAACTGCGGCAGTAACATCTTCTACTACATTAGAAAAATTTAAAGGCTCTGATACAGAACTAATCGATTTATTAGACGACGCGGCCCTAAATGATGGAAAGGGATCTGGATCTAATAATTCTAATAATAACCCCCTTGAAAACAAATATGACGAAGGTTATGCAGCTGGAGTTAATTGGGCAACTGGTAATGTTAGTGACACTACTACTGGAACTGCAACTTTTATGAATGATGGTATTAACAGTAGAGGTGGAGCTGGTGGAGCTGGTGGAGCTGGTGGAAACGGAGGCAATGGTGGAAACGCAGATTCTACTGGAGATAATAATAGTGATGGAAGTGGCCCACAAGGCGGCGGTAATGCTAACGGGGGTGATGATTCAGATTCTCCTTGTTCTAAATAAATAAACACATGGATATAAATCAACACATATTAGCGGTTGTAGAACCTGAAATAGATCCAACCCCACTAGATTATCATGCATTTGATGAAGAAGATGGTGGTGAGCGACAGAGTAAAACTATTGGTTCTGTAACTCCGGTTATAGAAGTTAATAAGTTTCCATTTCAAATGGACTCTATTGAAAAATGTACAATAGATTTATCAGAAGTTTTACCTAGAGTTAATCTTAATCTTGTAGATAGAACAAAGGCATTTGCCTTAGATTTTATGCCAAGGGATGGTGACTGTGTTACAATATTTATTAATTCAAAAAATGTAGATACGTTTAAAACTCTACACATGGATTTTGAAATAACTTCTATTTCAACAAATGCAACTACAGAAGATGGTGAGCCAATGATAAAAATCAGTGGTATTGCTAAAATTCCTAAATATTTTTCTGAAGCTTGTAGAAGCTTTGAGTCTGGAAGTTCTTTAGATCATTTAGAACTTATTGCAAGAGATCTTAAAATAGGATTAGCCACAAACATAGAAGAAACTGATGATTCTATGCCTAGGGTTCAGGCTTATACTCCAACATTTCAATTTATTGAAGATATTGTAGATAACTCTTATGTAAGTGAAACATCATTTCAAAGATATCATATAGATCAATTTTATTATTTAAACTTTGTTGATGTCAATAAGGTTTTTAATTCTGAGAATAGTAGTCTAGAAGATTTACAGGAAAGTTTAGCATCAATGCCAGTAAGTATTGCCGAGGGTGGAAATACAGAAGAAAACACTGATAATATACCTGCTAAGTTATTACTAACTAATCACAATGACCAACGAGGTAGTAGCAATTATATTTATGAACATAAACTTATAAATAATTCTAATCAAGTTAGCTTAGAACATGGATATGAGCGTAATATTTCTTATTATGATGATAATAATCCAGACGAGAAGTTTACAGAATTTAATATTCAGCCTCAAGTTTCTGAAAATTTACCAGATGCTGATGAGCCACTCAAGGGCCGAAGAGGTGAGGATCATTTTCAAGAGCAGGTAAAGTTTAAATATATGGGAAGACATAATACCGGTGAAGATGGTCTAGGTAATGTTCATAGTAACGCTTTGTTTAGTGAGTTAAATAATCACCAAAATAATGTAGAGTTGCAAAAAATGAAACTAAAGATTACTTTAGAAGAATTTAACCCTACAATTTATAAATACCAAAAAGTACCAGTGTTAATGTATCATTATGATCCAACTAAAGTCGAGGTGTTAAAGAATCTTAAGAATGCTAAAAAAGATGCAGGTTTAGATGCTTCGCCAATTGAAGGTGCAAATGCTAATGAAATTACAAACGAAGAAGCGCCTAATCAAATGTTAGATACTTTTTTAAGCGGTCACTATGTTATAGAAAATATTAATATTATATACGAGGCAGACACAGGTATGAGACAAGAAGTTACTTTACTTAGAAGAGAGTGGCCGGCCAGAATTAATAATATTAATGAATCTTAAATTTTATAAATAGAATATATAAACCATGGCAGAATTAGAATTAAAAGGTATTGAATATTTTAGAAAAGGAACCACGATACGTAAAGTAAACGAGGATCCTACTCTATTAAGCTTCATGCTTGTATTTAATACAGGTAGTGTTAGTGATTCTCCACTTTTAACAAATAAGCCAGGTGGAGCATTAGACTATTTAGAGAATGTAGTAAATGTAGGTTCAGATAATGAGGGAAAAGGCCCTGGAGCAACATACGCAGAAAGTCTTAAGAATTTTCAAAAACTATTGATAAAGATTAATAAAGAAATGCCTTGGTTTTGGCAATCTATTTCTGGACTTGAAACTACGATGCAATTCGGTGGAATGCAAGATCCATTTTGGGGCAAAGATAAGAAGATAGAGATTGAATGTCTAGAAGAGAATGTTGAGTTAATGGGATTAACTTTAATGAGACTTTATAGAGATGCTTGTTTTGATTATCAAAGGTGGGTAGAAGTTATTCCAGAAAATTTAAGAAAGTTTTCAATAGACATATATGTTTCTGAAATTAGAACATTCCAACAGGATATCGCTGCTAGAAATAAAGATTTATTTGGTAATTTACCAAAAGGTACTGTAGGAACTGATCCAGTATCTATTAATACTGAAATGGCTGCTAGTGCAAAACCATTCTATCATGTGCAATTAGGACATTGTACTTGGGATATGGATTCTACTAATGATATGTTAGCTGGTCTAGGAAAAAACCCAGAGGTAAAAAAACCAAAACTTTCATTCTTTTATAAAACTGTAAAAACACCTACATATAGATGGGGTTCGAACTTAGGAGTCGCTCAAGAAGTTTTAATAGAGCCTAAGAAAGATCCGACAGTAGATGCTTATAACCCAGCAAATCCAATATTAGGGGCTGCTAAAAGTAAATTTGCAAAGCTTAAAGATAAAGCAATTGGTGGTACTGTTGCACAATTTAAAAATTTAGCACAAGGTGTTACTGGAGGCCCAGGTCTTGGTAATGCAAATGGTAAAATATTAGGAGGGGCTGCTGCAAGTATTGTAAATAATGCTATAGATAATGTAGTAGGTTCAGTATTGTTAGATAATGTTTATGGTGTAAGTACTTTAAGTACAATCGCGGGAGCAATTCAACAAGGAAGTATTAATGGTATTCTTAATGCAGCTGGACAATTAGCCGGTAATTTAACAGGATCAGGTAATTCAGGTGGAGTTGGTGGTGATTTATCAAGTATTTATGATGGCCCTGGAATTGACAGCTCTCCGGATGGTAATATTTCTCCTAAGAAGGTTTATGATGATTCACCAGGAGATAATGATGATATATCTAATGATAATGTATATGGTGGTGTAGATACTGGAGTAGACTCAACGCCAGATGGTAACTTAAACGATAACGTACATGAATAAGGACGAACTTTTTGTAGATAATCTTAGAGATGGACATTGGCTAGGTGAGGTTGTAATTAATGAGGACCCGCTTAATGATGGCAGATGTCGAGTAAAGGTTTATGGTAAATTTGATCAGCTTCCAGATGAAGCTATTCCATGGGCAACTCCACAAAACAGAGAAACTCCCGGGGCTCACGCTGTTCCAAGAGTTGGCGATATTGTTGCAGTTAGATTTGATAATGGCAACATATATCACCCAGAATACTGGTTTCAAGTAGATCAAAATGTAGAATTAAAAGAAGATATTCTTAATGCATCAGACGCACCTTATGATGTCATAAGTCTAGTCTATGACGCTGAAAGAAATTTAAGAATATATCATTCACCGGAAGATGGCCTTGTCATAACGCGTGGCTCTGGTGCTAAGGAGCGACCGATGATTCAGATAGATGAAGAAGGTTTTATTAAAATAAGTACAGATGCAAAAATGTTCTTAGACTGTGGTGATATTTTTATATCAAATACTGGTGAGCCAGGTGCAGATGAAACAGAACCTGCTGTAAGAGGTCAGTCTTTACAGGATTGGTTACAAAAATGGTTAGATGATTATAATACACATATTCATCCGACTGGCGTGGGGCCATCAGGTGCTCCGATGCCACCAACCCCAACTATAGTTGGACAACTTACAAGTACTCACCCAGATTATCAACAAAGAAATAAGTAATTATGCCAGCAAATTGGGGAACTTTTATACCTAATGTTACAGAAATATTATCTGGCCAATCTTTTAAAAATCCAGGTTCTATTGCTAATGACCCGCCTAGAATTGGTAGTGACACTAATCCAAACTTCGCAACACCTGATTATATACCATTTGTAACTCCAGGTGGTAGAAGAGATTGGGGTGAAGCTTTGGCAGCAGAATATATTGCAGCTGTAAAAACTGCACAAACTCCAGTCGGTGCCATGAGGCAGCCGAATGGTGCAGCAGACCAAGCATTAATACTTGCATACGGAGAGGCATTTGAAAGACTTTATCGAGATGGTGATGTTGACTTAATGGACACCAAGGACGAAGATGGTAATATTATTAAAGAGGGTAAACAGAGTAGTGAAGCTTTTTCTGATCTTTGCCCGGAGCCGATAAAAGTTCCTAATGAAATGGAAGAGGCTGAAAAGCAAAGAAAGAAATTTAATGCATTTATAGAAAAGTATAAAGACGATGATGATATGGATCTACATAGTTTTTTATTTAGCGAATTTCATTGTATTGAAGATGGTCAACCACAAGAAGAAGTTGAGAAGCTTTTTGCAACTAAAATGATTAGAGAGTTTGAAAGTTACTCTGATATAGAAGATAAAATTGAATATTATAAGTGGGTAGAAAAATTAGGTAGTATTTTATATAAGAAAACGCATATAAATTTTTTCGCACCGGATTTTAAGTCTAAGTCGGAAGGTGACTATCCATATTGGAATGTAAATGCAGATGTTAAGCGTAGAATAGAAGATGCTGGATATAATGCATTTGAAATGATAGACAATATATCTCAATTATTTATTGATGCTATTCATGTTGCATATCCAGAATATGAGACTAATAATAATGGTATTTTAAATTTAAATTCAGATATTAGCGGAAGGTTAGAAGCAGGCCTGCGTGGTGAGATAATAGTTCCATGGCCATACGATCCTGATGTAAAAGAAGAGTGTCCTCTTTCTAAATATAGAATACAAGTTGGAGCTGAAGAAAAGACAGGGGTGCCTGTGTTGCTACACAGAAATGTAATTTGTTTCTTCTCTTATAATCCTGCTATTAAAAGAACTACTACATACGAGCTCTCTGGGATTTACGCAAACTACAATATTTGGTATTCATATAAAAATAATAGTAGCAATGCAAGTTATAACTCAAATGCAGCAAAACAGTATTCAAAAAATGTTTACTTAGAATTTGAATATAAGAAAAAATGGAACGGTCTGCCACCAGTAAGTTCTAGTGATACAATTGAAACTTTAGAACCTAAAGTAACACATCCGGATGCTGGGACTCAATATAAATTTGTAGTACAAAGTGGCATTGATGCTAAAGAAGCAGCAGAAGAATGTGATGCTAATGAAGAGCTTCCAGATATTCCATATCAATATCCTTCTGGTGACCCTTATGAAGAATTAGCAGAGGCCACGATTACATTTTGGTATTTACATATAATACAACCTTTTAAAACTTCCCCACCTATGCCACCAGCATTAAGTGTTCCGCCGTTAAATGGATTTTATGTTCCAATATATTATGGAAGTAAAACCAGGTTAGCTAAAGGTCTTAGGCGTGCGTTAAATAGTGGGAAAAGTTTTGATAAGGTACCGGCAACTCAACCTCCGGCATTAACAGTAGCAACTGCATTGGCAGCAGTTTATGCACTTCATTTGTTAGAGTTTAAACTATTGTATTTTGGAGGTATTCCAGTTCCGACAGTTCCTTTTGTGCCAATGATTGGTTTTGTGCCAATTGCGTTTTAAAGCTTACTTTAAAAGTTTTTTAAATTTATCAGCCTCTATTTGATTGATTTTATCAGATATTGCAGGTCCTTTTAAACCAAACTCTTTCATAACATCTCTACCATTTGTAGATGGCTTGTATTTAAAAAAGGCTTTAATCATTTTAGCATCTAGTCTATTAATCTTTACAAATTCTAAAATAACCTTTTTATCAAGTCCGCTATTTTTAAATTGCTTATGTGTATCAAACACATTGGCTGGATTAAATGCCATTAAGTTCTTTAAGAATATAACTCCACTAATTTCATCGTTTGAAAATGTAGCCTTATTCATTTCTTTCTTAAGAAGATCTGTATCGTTTGCCATAAATAATTGAGTTAGTTGAATTAACCAAGTATTTGTGTTAACGAATTTTTGACTAATAGGTAATGTCGGAAACATAATATTCCATAACTTAAATTCAGAAACCATTTCCAAGTATTTCTTAGCAGACTTTGCAGTCGTTACTGATTTCTTAAATTCATCTCTAATTCTTTCTGGACTAATACCTTCTAAACTATTATCTGTTAGTATAGCTTCAGCAGTTTCTTTTTCTAATTTACTTCCAGTTCTACCAGCAAATCTTAAGGCTCTTAATTTTCTAAGTGGATCTTCTGCAAATCTATCTGCAGCAACACCGACAGTTCTAATCTTTGAATTCTTTATATCTTCTAAGCCACCTACAAGATCGACAACCTCTTCAGTTCCCATGTCATAGAATAATGCATTGATAGTTAGATCTCGCCTTAGAACGTCCTTATCTATTGTAGAGTACTCTACGGCATCAGGTCTTCGGCCTTTACCAATATCTTCTCTAAATGTTGCAACCTCAACTCCAGCTGGATCTGACGGTACATTTACAATAACCACACCAAATTGATGTCCAACTTCTCCAGTGGTTGTGTAACCTGCATTAGTAACTATTTCAATAACTTCTGCCGGGAAGGCATCTGTTGCTAAATCAAAATCTTTTGGCTTCTTACCAAGCAGCGCATCTCGAACTGCACCACCAACTATAAAAAGTTCTTTACCATTCTTTTTAAATAGTTTATGTAGATCTAATATATCAGAAGGCACATTCATCTTAAGTGAATTCTTAGCCTCTGTTAAAAGTTTAAAATCTGCGAAGTTATGTAAGTTCATGTGTTATGTATCTTGTTTAATTAAAACCTTCCTAAATGATTATTAAAGTCTGCCATTTCTTGTTCTGCCCATCTTTTAGACTGATCGTCTTTTTTAATAGCAGATTCTAGTTGTTCAATTTGAAACTCTAAGTTTTTAAACCCTCGAGTATCAAGTGTTTCGAGATCGGTTCCCATTAACTCGCCAGCTTGTGCTAAATCATGTTTCCAATTCTGAAGTAAGTTTTTTACGTTTTGCATGTCTATTAGTTTTTAATTACAGTACTAATATAATAAAAATAATTGACATAAAAAAATTATTTGGTAATTATTTTTTGTAGAAGCCAATGCTCCTATAATAGAAAAGAAAGCTGATATATATTATGTTACACCTTTAATATAAAAATAAATGAACAACGAAAAAAACAAAAGACCTAGAATTACTACAGTAACACTAGACAAAACGGTTGATAAACTTCCAGAACCGCAAATCGAAGTTAAAGAACAAGCTCCAGAAACTGAACAGAGCTTTTACGATGAAAATGGTGAATTCATGTGGGATGCTTACGAGGCCACATGCCCTTCTAAAACCAGAAAACCAAACCCACATATTAAGACTAAAAAAGGAGATAGAGTATATTCGAGAGAATCTTATGCTCAAGAACTTTATGATCTTATGGAACATGCTAATCAGCAAAATCCTCTCTTACCATTAATTACAGAAGGTTCTATATATGAAGGTAAGATCTTTGCTGTAAATCAAGAATTTATTTCAGTCGATATTGGCTATAGAGAATTGATTTATGTTAAGTATGATAAAGAGACTGCTCTTGTTAAAGCACTACAACCAGGAGAAGAAACTGCAGTTTTAATTACTTCTAATAAAAATAACACACATGTACTTGGTTCGATTTCAGGTGGTGTAAAACATAAGGTATTCTTAGACTTAAGAGCTGGAGTTGAAGAAGGTAATACTGCTTGGGTTGGTACTGTTAAAAACATGATCGAGAATGGTGGTTATATTATAGAAGTTCAAGGAGTAGAATGCTTTATGCCAGGTTCACTTGCTGGAATTAATAAACTTCACGACTTTGAATCTATTATTGGTACTGAAATTTATGTAGTACCTGTAAGCTTCTCAGCAGATAGAGGAACTATTGTGGTTTCACATAGAAAATATTTACAAGCACTAATACCAACAGAAATTCAGGCCATTAAAGATAATATGGGAGAAGAATATACTGGTACAGTTACTGGCTCTGCTAGATATGGCGTATTTGTTGAATTTAATAAATGTCTTACTGGTATGATACACATTAATGACCTAGATGAATTAACGCTCCCGGCGTTTAAGTCTAGAGATATTAAACCAGGTGATGAAATTAAATTTAAAGTAAAAGATATTATTTCTAACACTAAAATTACACTAACTCAAAAAGATAACGTAGTCTCTAATCCATGGAATGATATTATTGAAAGATATCAAATTCCATCGACTGTCGAGGCAACGATTAAGACTAAAAAAGAGTATGGTTTATTTATAAATATTGAAGATGGTGTTACTGGTTTATTACATATTAGTGAACTTGAAGATGGCTTAATAGACGTCTTTAATTCTGGTGATAAAATTACAGTACAAATCACAAGAATCGATACGGAGAGTAAAAAGGTATTTTTAAAGATGCCACAATAACTAAAGCATTTTAAGTGTGATATATATTGAAACGTAATATCATACTCTAAGATGAAAAAATTAAATAAGAATTCAGATCGCAACTCTATACTGAACGCAGCGCTAGTAGGTGTCGAGTTCGAATTCTATTCTAATATCGGCCTAGAAGAGACTCAAAAATCATTGAGTAAACTCCTAGGCCGACCTATTAGGCTTGAAGATAAAGCCCATTCTGATTTTCAACCATCTGCTGATGAGTTTAAATTAGAACCAGATATGTCTGGTGGTAAAGGCTTGGTAGAATTAGTAACAGGGCCTGTTCCATATAGAAACGCTAGGATTATGATTTCTAATGTTTTAAACTGGATTAATGAGAATGGCTATACTAATGACAGAGCATCTATACATATTAATCTTTCATTTGATAAAAAATATTTAGAGGATCCTGCGATGATTTCAAAAATGAATGTTTTAAAATTCATTCTTGATTTTAATGAGCAACAAGTATATAAATTCTTCCCTAAAAGAGAAAAGTCTGTTTATGCAAAAAGTATTAAATGGATTATGCCTAAAGATGAAGCCTACTTTTTTGATGGTAGTAATATTTCATCTATGAGTTATAAATTTGCAGATACAAAATACTATGGAATTAACTTTTCAAAGAAAGAAAGTAATTATCTAGAATTTAGATATTTAGGTGGCGCAGATTATGAAAAAAAATCTGAAAACATTTTTTATCTTTCTGAAATGTTTTTAATGCAAATGTGGAACTCTTGCAATAGCCCTCTTTTTAACGAAGAAAATAAGATTGAGCTTAGAAAGATTCTTAATAAAAATTTACCAATAATAGAAAGTAGTAAAGATTGGAAAAATATTAATAAATATTGGCCTGAAATTACAATTATGGTAGACCTACAAGAACATGAACAAATTATACAATTACAGTGGGCTAAGATAAAGAAAAAAGTAATGGATCTTATTGTAAATGGTGGCATGGTTTCTGGTAAAATTAATTATGATAGCGACTTAGGAAAAATACAGGTTAAAGATGGTAAATTTGGAATCTGTTATTTATTAGAAGGATATGATTTTGTAGACTGTGAATTGGCTGGTAATATTGAAACGTCTAATTTATATGGATGTACCGTTAAGGGCGCTAATTTATTAAGATGTGATTTATATAGATCTACTGAAGTATTTGAATCTAAAATAGAATCTTCTTATGTACATGGAAGTTGCGAGTTAACTAATTGTTATGTCTTTGGTAGAGATGGAATCTTTAAAGGTAAAATGATTGGGGGTATTTTTAGAGAAGGTTTTAAAAGCGATGCTGCTAGATTTGAAGATACCGAAATAGTAGTAAGTAAAAAAATAAAATAACAAAATGAGTGAAATTAGAAGTGGAAATGAAAGTAATTTAAATACACCAAGAGACTTTGGTTCAAACTGTTTAAATGAATTTCTCACAGAAATTCAGGATGATATTTCTGGAGCTTGTATGATTCCAATACAATTACCACCAAAGGAAGTTCTTAATATTATTAAAAGAGCTAAAAAGTGGATGTATAAAAAATATGAATATTCTCTTAAGGAGAATTATTATCATATACCTAATGAAATATTTGAGACTGAATACTTTAAGAAACATAGGACTCTAACTTTGCCAGGTGCAGCTTCTAGTGATGCTGAAGGAAATAAGAAAGACTTAGGTGGATCTGTTTATTCAGTATATGGGCTTTATGATTTAGCATCAGGCTGGAATGGCGTTGGTAGTGGTATGGATAAAAGATTCCAAGGTGGATCTGACTTCTCTATGGAAAGAATGTTATTTAGAAGAATGTACGATGGTGCTGGAGCTGCAGATGCTGCTGAAGAATTACAATATTATGTATTGAATGCTTCTATGGCTGATCTGTCTAGACAGATTCTAGAAAATCCTATTTCATTTCATTACTCACAACTAACAGGTGATTTAAAAATTATGGGAGATACTCCAAAGGGCGATGTGATATTAGAGGTATATGAGACTATTCACGATTGTGCTTTATTTGATGATGAGTTATTTTTTAGATACGTAAGTGCTAAGATTAAACAATCACTTGGTGCAAAATTAGGTATCTTTAAATTTGCAATGCCTGGTAATGTTGAATTTGATTATGGAGCTATAAAAGATATGGGTGATGAAGAATTATCTATAATTGAAGAAGAAATTAAAGGTGATGAAGGTGTTGATTGGATGATGCACTCATAAAAAACGAATACATATAAAATGGAGATCTATATTAAAGTCAATGGCGACCCAAATTTTGACGCAACTAAAGTACATATTGAAGACGAAGTTCAACAATTAATTACTCAAATTGAAACTATTCTATTTACTAGAAAGGGTGATGTTTTAGGATTTCCGGACTTTGGTTGTAACTTAGGAGATATGATATATACATTTGGTTTTGCTGAATATAAAATTAAAAAGCAAATAAGAAGTCAATTAAATACATATTGTCCATTAGCGAATAAACATAAAGTTAAAATTAATGTTTCTTTTGAAAGAGGAAATGCAAGAGATATAGGGTACATTAATATTGAGATAGATAATAAGTATGAAGTCTCAGTTCGTACGTAAATTATAATAACAAAAAATGGCTGAACAAAATTTTTTAAATACACTAAGAATTACTTCTAATAAAATTAGAGAGGACGCACGTAATTATATTATATCAGCATATAAAAGAGCTGGTACATTATTTACTACGGCTTCTCCGTTTGCTCAAATTGTTTTAGTTCTATCTGAAATAACTGAGCTTATCATGTTTTATATTGAAGATGCGTTAGTTGAACAAAATATTTATACAGCACAACATCCGGAATCTGTATATGGAATGTCTAGATTAACTGGACATGATGCGACAAGAGGTTATTCTGCATTTGGTGAAATTAGATTTAGATGGAGTCCATCTGCAAGTTTAGGAGATATTGCCGGAAATGGATTAGTTATAGATGGTAGAGCCGAACTTGAGTTTGAATCAAATGGATTGTTCTACACATTATTAACTTCTAGGGATGCCTTTAGAATTTCTAAATCAGATTTTAACTGGACTACATGTGGAATCGTACAGGGTGTTTTTGAAAAACAAACGTTTACTAGTACTGGTGAATCGATGCAATCTTTTAACTGTAAAACTGGCAGCGGTTTAACAGATCATAATAGAGTTACTATTAGTGTTAATGGAGAACAGTGGACTAAGCATGAATCTTTATATGATTTACTACCAAATGAAAAAGGCTATCTAATTAAGACTGGAATTTCTGGTGGGTTAGATATTTATTTTGGTAACTCTAATTTTGGTGCTATACCAAATAAAGGCGCTATTGTAGAAGTAGAATATTTAAAACATAAAGGTGCTCAAGGTAATCTTAATGATTCCGGTGAATTAAAAGTTAAATGGAAAGTTGAAGGTGAAGATTCAACTGGAACATTACATGACCTTAATGAACTATTAAATGTTGAAGTAACTTCTTCGCCAAAGATGGGAGCTAATAGAGAATCTATTGACTTTACAAAGATATTAACTCCTATGGCCTCTAAGAGCTTTGTGTTGGCTACTCCAGATAATTATGAATACTTTCTTTCTAAGTATGGTATCTTCTCTTATATTGACGCTTATAATAGAACTGACGACCAATACTTAGACGACGATAATGTTATTTATATTTTTGCAACTCCGGATATTAAGAAAAAAGTTTCTAAAGGCGGTGATTATTTTTCAATGCCAGAAAAAGAAATGTTTTTTGCACAAGAGGAATATGACGCAATGTTAAAAGTGTTAGAAGACTCTGGTCAAATGATGGTAACGACAGAAGTTAATTTTGTAAAGCCACAAATTAGAAAATATTCAATGGATATTGATATTAGATATTTTGAAGGATTTAGTAAACAAGATATTTTTAATGATGTTAGGGCTGTTGTTTCTGATTACTTATTAAATATAACAAGAAGAGATAAACTACCTAAGTCTGATATTATTTACATCTTAGAAGAAATAGAAGGTATTGATTCAGTAAATGTTAGATTTATTTCTGAAACTGAAGAAACAGCTAGAAGACTTGGTTATTATGAATCAATTACAACACAAGTACAGCCACAAGAGCCAGTATTATTAGAAGATATTGGAAATGGTAAACAGAAATATGTGTTCTTTAAAAAATTAGAAACTGTAAATGTCGTAAGAGTTGATGATACTACTACAATCCCAGAAGATGTGGCTGGATTAGATCAATGGGGTGATATTATTATGGATAAAGAAGAAGTTGCAGTATTTAGAGGAGGTTGGCAAGATAGAGATGGTGATGTAATTGTAGATGATGCTCTTATGAATGAAGAGGCAGCATTAAGTATTAACTTTGACTCAACTCCAGTACCTAGAACAATTTACACTAGGGTACAGGCAGGAAATAGAAAAGCACTTAAGTAATGAGGAAGGATCTTAATAAAACAAAATCAAATGCTGCGCTTAATACTAAGCTTTATGAAGCTTCTAATACTAGAAAGGATTCTAGATTAAACAATGGAGTTCCTACTAGGCTTGCGGGTATTTTAAGTAATTCAGTATCTCCATTTATTTTAAGGAGTAAGATACTTGCAAATTTTGTTTTTTATATAGATAGATCGCTTGGTAATATTTTAAAAGCACCGGCATACTTAAAGAACTTTAAAAATTACACTACTAAAAAAGACGACATAAACGTTAGATAATGGCTTATAATAATTTAAGATTTTTTAAAGACACTGAAAATGACTTAAATTTGAAGACTAAATCTTCAAGTTATAGTGATAGTTTCTTACAGGGTAGTGTTTTTTTAGATGAGGTATCGACAGGGCTTTATGAAACTTCTAATATATTTGTATTAGAGGAAGTTATCCATAGAAATAATTTTACATTTAATTATCCTAGGTCAGAATCTAGCACTCCAGCAATTCTTTGTTTTGAATGGGCAACAGAAAATAATTCAAACCATAGTGATGATATTTTTATGTATGATGCAGAAATGCAAAATGGATTACCGATAGTTACAGAGAAAAAAACAGTTGAAATTAATCTTGGAGATTTTAGTGATGTTGATAGCACAAACCCAGAAGGTTATTACATTATTAATGATTCTAAAAATAATACATCAGCACTTCAGGTTAATATTGCTATTAAATCTGAATTTGAAGGTGCTCATGTTAGAATATTAAATGTCTATATAAAAGAAGGAAGTTCAAAAAATATGATAGCTTCAATTTCATTTTATGGTGAAGTTGTTGCTGAAGATGAAAGATTAAAAAATCTTTTACAGAATTTTGGAGCTACTTTAAGTGAAGGTGATTTTCTTTTATTTAAAAGTCATGATCTTTCTGAAATGTCGCCAGATAACATTTTATTAAATCAAAAAAGAAAAGAACTCTTATTAGAGTTACACAATATTAAGCCGTTTGTTGGTACATATAAAGCAATCTTAAACGCAATTGATTTCTTTGGGTATAATAATATTACATTAAAAGAATATTGGTTAAATGTAGATTCTTCTAAAAGTAATTTTGGTAAATTACATGCAGTTCCAGTACCTAACTCTTCAGTTAGGGGTGAAATGACTAGAAAGAAGCAGGTTATTCAGACTCCTTCTAAAACAATGAAAAAGACTAGTAAATTTAGTCTTGTTTATAGGCTTAATGAACCAAACGGAACTTATGATGAGTGGGATATCCCAAATGTAACTGAGATTTTTGATTTTACACCAGAAGAAATTCTACTTAAATTATATGGATTATCTAAAAAGTTACAATTAGATTTTTTACCCCTTAACGCTAAGATTATTGATATTACAGCAGAAGGTGATTATTTTACACAAAAAAATATAAATGTGTGGAATACTCAAAATGCAATATCTTATTTTAGTGAGGGTCATAATATTGATTTTAAAATAGACCAAGAAGAAAGATCTATTTTTATTGAAGATATGGCACTGGTAATTGGTAATGTTTTAGATCAAAATGATGCTACAAATAATTACGTAAAGTTTTTAAATTACCGTGATATAGATTATTCTACACTTACTTCTAGTGAAATCACTGAGTTAAGAGATATTGTAGATGCATTCTATGAAAACTATCATGATAGAACTTTAGAAACTTGGAATGAGGGCACTCCAGTTGGATGTCCTATTATACTTAATGGAATTCCATCGTTTGATGATATATGGGATGAGGCCCTTTTTACATGGGAAGATGCAGATCCAGATGGAAATGATCCAGTACCAAACGGAATTGAACAACTACACTCTGGTGTAACTTGGAATGACTGGTGGAAAAAATGGGTATATGAAATAGAATGGATAGTTACGGGTAGAAATGGGTATAATCAAAGTTTTAGAGGAGCAATTGATGATTATTTAAGATTACCGATTTTCATTCCGCACAATGATGTATATAGTGTAGAGATGAGAACTTATGATTTATTTGGACATAGGTCTTATTATAAAATAGACGATTTGTTTGAAGTTAATTTAAAAGATATTGAATTGTATGGTATTTATAAATGGCTAGAGTCTTTTACATGGG